>JAEEGL011316654.1_pt1 | contig 27215 bp, 35 predicted proteins | sample 9134231 | NCBI WGS metagenome assembly JAEEGL01 (sample SAMN16246548, study PRJNA631951) | gut metagenome | biome: gut microbiome; feature: rumen; material: fiber-attached | host: Bos | place: Iran: Karaj | collected 2018-10 | reverse complement strand
TCACGGCTTAAATGATTTCCTTATTGATTTTCAATCTGGATTATTTGTGTATGAGGAAGCATCCCACGGTTACATTAATGAAGGCGAAGCAGCTATAAAATCAATTATCATGTACTGCATTCTATCTGTAATAAATATAGTTTTTCTTTTTATTATTTGGAAAAAAGTGGGTAAGACAATTGATTTCAATAAGATAAGAGAAGAATGGTAATATATTGTGGCATCTGAACGCCTTACTTGCGTATTTCCCATTGACCTATAGGAAATATGTTGCAGATAATTTTCAATAATTTCAGCTGTAATTTTCCCCATATCATATGCTTTAGAAAGTTTTATACCAATAGACTCTACATAAGTAAAAAAGACAACTAAGTCTAAAGCATAACAATACAAAGTTCGTGGCTGCTTCTTGTCCATATAGTAATCAAAGTACATCTTTGCAAACTTAGGCAACTGGTTATCAATTATATTATTTAGTTTTTCTCTGGCTTCCTTAGCGCTATGTTTACTATTCATATAATTAATTATATGAATAGACCAATATTACGGCTAGTGAAGAAGTTAACGCGACTTTTTTGACTCTGTAAAATAGTAAAAGTCTAGATAAAATCTTCATTTAAAGAATGGGGCATTATATTAAGCCTTCTATCTATGCGTATAATTTAAGTTATATGTGTAGATATAATATCCCGATAATTTCCATAATACCTAGACATGACATTTATCATGAAAAATATGACATTAATCAATAGCATATTATGCTTTGATTGAATACAATTATTATATCTTAACGAAGGAGATGTAATGATTATGGAACGTTTTGGGGTATCAATGATTTGCTTTTGGATTTGTTATATTTTAGTAACTTGGGTAGGAATTGCACACACAATTTTTAATATAAAAGTGTTGCATATGAAGTCCATGAAGGAAAGCTCAGGAATGGGTGAGGGATACGAGAAAACTAAACCGTGGCACCCCCTCTACAATATTATCTTGTTCTCATTATTCGGATTTATTTATATTAATAGCCTTTCAGTGCCTACACTTTCAGCAGCAATAATTACTGGTGCAATCTGGGCTGGTATCTGTATTGTCTTTGATCTAGTTGGTTGGGTACTGATTAAACACCCATGGAGACTTACATTTAGAGAGTTTTATATTGATTACCAGCCATGGATTACACTAATATATCTTGCAATATTTATGGGACCTGTTGTTGGTTATTATTTTGTAAGGTAGCATGATTATTATGGTTTTACTCTTCAGTGAAATCCATATCCATGGTTACCTGCAATTCATAATCTGGAAACGCGGCCTGAACAGCCCCTACTTTATTAAATTATTTGCCATCAGGGAAACTTGTAAAGGCGCTTCTCTCAACCTCTGGTTCGCCATATTTTTCCTTTGCATCGGCAAAAGCTTTAATCATAAATGCCATATTTCTAGCAAGATTTCTCATAGTCTGGAGTCCCTCAAGATCCTTCTTCACATCTTCCGCAGTAAAACCATGTACTTGATTCCAATATGTACTTGTAGCAATAGGCATACCACTGATTGAAAAATACTTGTTCAAAGCATCAAAAGTCGCGGTATTTCCGCCACGGCGAGCACTTACAACAGCTGCTCCCACCTTCAAATGTTTTGAGAAAGAAGTACTGTAAAATAGTCTATCCATAAAGGAAAGGATTGTTCCATTTGGTGACGCATAATAAACGGGGCTGCCTACAACTATTCCATCGGCCGCCTCAAACTTAGGAGCAACTTCATTTACTAAATCATCAAAGACGCACTTTCCTAGCTCCTGGCATTTACCACAAGCAATGCATCCTCTAATGTCCTTATTTCCTACCTGAATGATCTCAGTCTCGACTCCCTCAGCCTTAAAAACAGTTACCATTTCCTGCAGTGCTGTAGCTGTACAGCCATTAGCCTTAGAGCTACCATTTAATAGTATTACCTTAGCCATATCTTTATCTCTCCGCTCTAGATTAAATAAACTTCTTTGCAAATTCCGCAGCGTCCTTCATATCATCTGCATTTGGTCTACCCTTATGGATTCCCTTAAACTCTCCTTTACAATGAAATTCTCTTTCATCCATTGGAATTCCAACCTTGTCAGCTTCTGCCTTGACCTTTTTGTAAGTTGAATTGAGCATTGCGGCTGAACCAAAATTTACGATTTTTCCAATCTTATTTTTATCAAGAGAAGTAATAAAATTTTTAACCTCTGGATCAATACTAAATGCATAATATGAATTTCCGAGGAAAAGAATATCAACCTCTTCAGAAATAGGTTCGCTGATTGGAAGTGCCTCGACCCCTACTACATTAGCAATTGATTCCGCAAGTCTCTTTGTGTTTCCTGTTTTTGTATAATATCTAACTGCATACTTCATAATTAAGCCTCCTATAATATATATTTCGTACTATTATATTGCGTACAATCTTTATTAGTATAATAAACCATTTTTTTAACAGTATCAAGATACAATTTCTACGCTCTGACGTTTTATCATTCCCCAATCCCCCGATGTTATTATATTACTATCTGTACACCAGCCTCCTGCATTTCAGGAAGCTCTTTTAAAAAGAAATTATCATTAGTGGCAGCCACGGAATCCAAGTATAACCGTACGTGATATCCTCTCTTCTTTGCATCCATAGCACTACGAGCCACACAACATCTACCATCAACACCAACCATATTGATGGTATCCACCTTTAGTCGTTCTATGAATTGGGCAAATTCTTCTGAAGAAAAAGCACTCGGCCATCTTTTAGCAAATACAAATTCAGATACTACTTCAAGGCCTTCTGCTAGTACATACTTATCCTCATTCTCAACCTTGCCTTCATTTCGCACATAGACTACAGGCATGTCAGATGCCACAGCTTCATGAATTCGCACGTTGACACGAGCAAGTAATTCAGGCTCATAGTTATCCATATACTTTTGTTGCATATCAATAACAAGAAGTATTTCCATCTTATATAAACTCCTCAATTACTGTTCGATAAACTTTACAAGCTCTCTGCAATAATCTGGAATATCTGGTGGTCGACGAGCCGATATTATATTTCCGTCTACAACACAGGCTTGATCTACCCACTTGGCTCCGGCATGTGTCATGTCATCCTTAATACCAGGAGTGCTGGTGACAACTCTTCCCTCCAATACTTCTGCAGATGCTAATACCCATCCTGCATGACAAATTTGACCAATGAGCTTTCCATTTGCATTCAGCTTTCTAACGATATCCAAAACTTCAGGAAATCTTCTAAGCTTGTCTGGTGCCCAGCCACCAGGAACTAAAATTCCATCATAGTCTTCTGCCTTAACATCGTAGAATGACATAGTAGCTTCACATGGAACCCCATATTTTCCATGATATATACCTGGCTTTTCAGCTACTAAATCTACCTGTACCCCTGCCTCACGCATTCTCATAACGGGCACCCACAATTCAAGGTCTTCAAAGTCTTCACTTACTAACTGTATTACCCTCTTCATAAACCTTCTCCTTCTTTTAGATAAATGTCGCCATATATAATGGTAGAGTCACTAGTCCGTCGTCACTCACCCCTACATTGCCATCAATAAATTTATACGCAAAATTAATATCATCATACTTTTTTAATATTGATTTAATTGAATTTGCGTTTGCCCTTCCGCCCTTAACTTCTACAGGAATAACCTTTCCATCTTTTTGGATAATCACATCTAGTTCCTTTTTCGTGGTTTCATTTTTGTAAAAGTACAGTGTATATCCTTTTTTGTGCAATGCGTCTGCCACAGCACATTCATATATTCCACCTTTGGTATTACCCTCAAGTGTATTTTCTACTATGTGTTGCTTAAGCGAAAAATCCTTCATTGCAACCAGTAACGATAAATCAGTGGTGTAAGCTCTAAAGAAATCATTTCGAGCATAGTCATCCAAATCATATCTAATATCTGTTACAATCCTGCTTAAATGTACTATATCAGCCCTAAGCAACCAATCGATACTATTATAATATTTCTGAGCCCTAGCGCCCTTTTCAATCTCTTTATATTGAAACTTATGATTTTCTTTATCAAGCAGCTGCTTACCTAACGTGAGATAACACTTTTCCGCTTTTACTTTTTCTTCAGCAGTTGCGTAATGAGCAATATCATATAAATAGCCTTGAAGAAGACTCCTTTGAATAGTGTCAACTTCTCTATAATCCTTTGTATCCAAATATTTTTGAACTGCTTCGGGCATACCTCCGGTAGCTAGATATTGCCTATAATAACTAAACATCTGATCATTAATTGCCGTTGGTACAGGCTGTTTCTTATCAATGTATGACTTTAGAGAATCAATCATCTCCTCTGTAATCCCCATTCCCCAGAGGAATTCTTCGAAATCCAAACCATACATTCTCTGATAATCAACATAACCTACTGGATATGAGGATGCACGGTTATAATCAATTCCAAGAAGCGAACCTGATACTATAACATCGTATCTATTATCTACTGCCCAAAACTTTAATGCAGTAATGGCTTCTTCACATTCTTGAATCTCATCAAAAAATATTAATGTTTTATCAGGAATAATCTTTTTTTCTGGGAAACGAAAGCGAAGGGCCATAACCATATTATCAACAGTTAAATCTCCCTCAAATATTGTCTTTGCGGAAGGCATTTCCTTAAAATTAATTTCAACTACTTCCTCGTAATTATCTTCTGCAAATCTTTCGATAATATATGTTTTTCCAGTCTGGCGAGCACCTTGAACAACCAAACATTTTTTATCCTTATGTTCCACCCAGTATTTTAATTGGTCTGTTGCTTTTCTTCTTAACATAAAATTTACCTATCAACATTTCGGAATAATATAATTGTATTTTAATCAACATTTTGGAAAGTCAAAATGTATATACCATCAACATTTTGGTATATTATAACATTTATTATGCTAAAATTCCACCAACTACACTTAAAATGCATTTTGTCGGCTCCTTAATAATTACACTTTGTTTTATCTGCTCAAGAGTAGAAGTCTATCTTCATCCCACTAAAACTGTTAGAATTATAATAACTATTAACTGTTCTTAACAAACTTGAAGAGGGGAAGAGTATGACTTTATTTATTAATGCATGTGTTAGAGAAAAATCAAGAACTAGGCTATTATCGGATGCATTGCTTTCTATACTTGGGGATTATGAAGAACTAAAGCTTGAAAATATAGATTTTCCAAAGACAGATGAAGCGTTCTTAAAGAAAAGAGATTCACTCATAGCTTCTCATTGCTTTAAGGATGAAATGTTTGCCTTGGCACGCCAGTTTGCAGAGGCAGATGTAATAGTGATTGCTGCTCCGTATTGGGATTTATCTTTTCCTGCAGTACTTAAGCAATATATTGAACATATTAATGTACTTGGTGTTACTTTTGAATACACACCAGAAGGGGTTCCAAGTGGACTATGCAGCGCCAATAAGCTTTATTATGTGATGACGGCTGGTGGCACCTACGACCCAGAAGAATATGGGTTTGGATATATAAAGTCTCTTGCAGAAAACTTCTATGGAATAAAAGATGTAGAACTAATCAAAGCAACCGGGTTAGATATCTACGGAGCTGATGAGAAGACAATTCTTAACGAGGCACTTGCGAAAATCACTAAAATAAAGACTACCTAAAGATGACTAATGGATTTAATAGTTAAGCATTTCATGATGATTAGTAACCCATACCTTGCTTTATAACATTGACTTTTTCTTCGCCTAGGTACATTTTCATCAATTCAAAAGCCACTGTTGTAGCTTTTCTTCCTTTAAGAACACCGCTTTTTCCTATTGGAAGTGAACCGACACAAACGCTGGCGATTGCCTTTTTGTTATCGTTGAATTTTCTTATTAGATCAAGAAATCTTTCATCGTAGGCTTCGGTAAAATAGATAGAACGTTATAGTCTAAAAAGGATGTAGCCAATCTGACTACATCCATCATAAATCTTAATTATCTAGAAGTTCCATATTTATAGAAATAATTTCAAAGTCTCGATGTAGCTTATCTAGCCACACCCTCAAAAGTCTAAAATATCATAGAAAACCCAGTAATAAATGTCCTATATTAAATTTACAGAGATTTTCTAAAACTTAAACATATCATCGAGTATTTTCCCGTGCTTCGCATATCCTGGGGAATTTGGGTCGAATAAGTTCGCCCACTTTTCTTCATCTGATGTATTGTTGATGTACTCTGCACAAGCACCTCCCGCTTTTTGATGTGGCTTTACCAAAATATCATCCAACTGCTCGCTGTAAGCAGCCATCATTGCTTCTTCTTTTGCTTTATTTTCTTTTTTCTTATCCATGGCATTTTTAACAATATTAACGCCTTCAACAGCGGCATATCCCATAGCATAGCCTTTTATAAAACTTCCAACGGTTTTTCCGATAGAAACATCATTGTTATCCTTTTTACCAAACATATTTATACCTCCGTGATAATTGGTGACTTACTTCTATATGAGTAATTAGTAACACACACTAATCATATCTTCAAAAACAAACAGTTATTTTGTATAAATTATAAATACAATGACCAATGTTTTCGATACTATATTCATTACAGTTCTAGGTCAGAGTACTATGTATCGATTTTTTTGTCAATGATACTCCTATAAAATAAAGTTGAATATCAAGTAACATACTCACTAATTAGCATGAATCATTGAAAGCTGAATTCGTAATCTTATTTGGTTCATTTATCGTAGAATTTACATCTTTAAAAATATTGCTTTTCTGTTTAATGATTATTTGAGCTAATCCTACTGCTATCATCATTATATTTTCATATGGTTTACCTTCCCAGGCATCTGACAACAGATTTACACAATTAGCATATTCTTCAATAAGATGTTCTGGATATTTCTCAAGTTCTCCATTTTTCATTAGCCTTGCAAATGTTTTACAAGGATTTTCTACCGTGAAATTTTCGTTTAACATCTCTCGAAGAACAGACACTGATTCTGAATTATCTGGTATAACGCTAATTACCATATTCCTATATGATTTCTCTTCATATAATTTATTATATTTGATTTTAAGCATCTTTATCCCCTTATGAAATCTCGATAACTTTTGTATTACAATCCTCCCAAATTGCTTCATCTATATATTGTCTAAATATATTTTTTAAACTTCGCACCCCGTATCCAGAAGCAACCACTTCATGAGCAATTACATCTTTTTTTCTTTCGCTAATCTTCAGCATAATACTAAATTCTTGCTCTAATTCTTTTATCGGGCCGAAGCTATCGTCTTCCATCATTTTTCTATATATATCCTCATCTATTTTATTTAGATTAATCACTTGCCCGATACGACCACATAGCTCTGGAATGCACCCCGCCCTTTGAATATCTGCAATTGTAATATCCCTATCGTATGGATTGGGCTTCTCAAAGAATGCACCAAAGCCAATAGTATTATTGGATTCTTCTTTTGCAATTTCGTTCGCTCTATTTGCAAAGGCTCCTGCAAATATAAAACTCATTTTTCTTGTGTCTAATATATAATTCTCATTGTGTTTTTCATCAGAAAGATTAATTTCTGTACCTTGTATTGTAGCCAAAAGCTCCGATTGTATATCCTCGCTTACATTTTGATAAGACGAATTAGATTTAGGGGAAAAGCACTTATCACACTCGTCGAGAACAATTATTGGACTAATCCCTACATTTTTCCCACTAGCTAGTTTTATACCATTAAAAAGCGTGCTAACTTTTTTACTACCTTTCCAACCATCTGCTGTCAGATTACTTATTTCCCTTAAGTAAACAACATCTGGAAATAATTTTTTTAATGTCTCAGTAATATATGACTTCCCTGAGCCTGTTGGACCAGCAATCATATTTACAGAACGATGCCCTTGAAAATGTTGATATACCATAATAGCAGTTTTTCTGCATGCCTCACTCTGTCCAACTATATATTTCTCTAATTCACTTTTTATATCCTGAGGTGTAAGGCTTTGATAATCTACATTCTTTAGTATCACGTCATCATTTTTATACTCTGGTGAATACCATGGTATGTATATTTTATTTTCGCTCTTCATTTTGTTTTTTCCTCTAATGTCATCCGATTCCATGTTTATTTCATTAAAAACGCTATAATACAATTTTTCATTTATCTTCTTATATTTCCATAGAATCATATAGATTACGGCATAGCTTACACATTGTGCTCGTGAAAATAAATACTTAATACTCTCTATATTTTTTATAAACTGCTCTCCGCAACCAATTTGTCTTAGGTATTCGTAATCTTCATCTCTCATTTGTGATTTTTGGGATTTAATTTTAAAAGCCCAATTTAAAGCTTCTTTTTGGGGAATTGTCTCTAATCTGATGAGATACTCATACACGTCCTCGACGCTTGATATAATGTCTGATGTTCTGATTTCGCCTGAAACCAACATTTGCTCCACATTTTCGAGATAAGTACCACTTCCATATGAGATTCCTATAGCCCTAGCGAGAGTCTTTCCATTTATATTATTATGTGTCAAAACCTTCTGAAATAATGAAATATGTACACCATTTTCTTTCATTACAGTGAATATCTCGCTATCGAGTTCAATTTCTGTAAATCGCTTTAAATTAATACTTATCTTCTCTCCATACTTTTTTATGTATTCCTCATCTAATTTACAAATAATATCTAATGCTTTAGTACTATATAGATTTAACCTTTCTGGTACAGCTCCATAGTTGTACGTTATTGATTTTTTCATTGGTTTCGGAATACTCAAAGAAAGTGAAAAGTCTTTGAATAATATCTCACTATACAGCGGAAATATCTTCGCCAAGTCTAAAGGATTGAGTTGCGTAATTCCAAGTAGATATAACACTAATGAACTTCCTTGAGCGCCCTTAAAACCTATGCGATATTTATTATTATAATTATTATGAATACATAAACTTGCGGTTTGTCTTACTAAATCTAAGTTATCACTTTCCATTATCTGCTCTAATTCCGAATCAATTATTTTAAGCAACTCATCACTAACATCTTCACCATATATTTCCTTTAGCTTTCCAATAGCTTTATTTCTTAACTGTTCCAAGATATGTCTCCTCCCTACCTTTTACACCATTATCTTACACTATAAATATTTCCGTCCGTATATTTTACGCTTGAAACCGTTTGTTATGCTAAGTATAATATTGTCATCAGTACTGGAAGGAGAAAAATATGAAATTACAGAATAGCGGATTTAGATATCATGATGAAAAATCTCGTGAAACTCTAATCACTGCCATTGAGAATTTAAGAGCTTGTTGCGGTGGCTATAATCTTAGAATTATTGATTTGATTGGCGATATTAACGGATTATATGATGATAATAATCTAAGAAATTTTATAGATGATTTAATCGCTTCATACCCTTCAGCTTTGCATGAACTTAATAGCGAAAAAATAGACTATATAAAAACATTACTTTACATCTCCATTAGAGCTTGCCAAGCTAATCTTCAGGCAATTAAGATACCACCTCACTGGAGTAACAACAGGACATCATTAGCAACAATCATAAATAGTGATACTATTTCTGACTTAAAGCATGAGATTTCAAAATCAATTTTCTTTTATAATTCAGAACCATCTGCTGATGGAAACCCTTCGAAATTTATTTCTGAATTTCCTCAATATGGTCCTATTTCAGATGATTTAGCAACAAGCGCCGCCTCATTGTATTATTTTTTAACTGACACATACATTCTTTTTCCATCTCCTTATCAAAGTAGCGATACACTGGCAACTAATAAATTCGGTTCTTTAAATGACGCATGTAAGGCAATAGAAACTGAAGAATTATCTGGATATGATATTGATGACAATTTAATTAATCTACTATCTGATTTGGATAGAGAAAAGTCTATTGAACTATCAAACAGCATTTCTGATAAAAACAGTGAATCAGAATATGCTAACGATATTCAAAAAGAATTCGAAGATGCCCAATCTGCCAAAAAAAGATGCATTTTTGATTCTTCAACTGACGAAGAGAATAGAATTAAAAACGAGGAACGACTTAGACTTAAATTCGAATTTGAAAATAAAGATTCTTACATAGAAATGTATGAACATCTTGTAGAGATAACTAATGAGTCTTTTCAAAACCTGGAAAGATACATCCAAATAATGTTTGATAAGTATCTTGAAAATAATAATCTTACAATCTATAAATACCCTGAGGCTTACGCGACTACTTTAGATTATATTTATAGAGCAATTGATGTTGTAAAAAATAATCAGAAAGGCTAAGAATAAAATGCACTCTGTAGATGATAATAAATCCTTTAAAGATCAATTTTTCGATCTTTTAAAAAAGGACTATGAAAAATCGCATCCAAACTCAATAATATACAAGTATAAAAAAGCTGAGTTAGAATCCGCTTTAGAAAGAGTAAAGAACAATATAACCAGTCTTGACAAAGCAACTGCAGCGACTAAGTTATGTTATTACTATGAAGCTTTTAACCAGAGTCATGAAGATATAGATCATGCTATAGAGTATATTATTCAATCTATTATTATTGTAAATAAAACATATAAACCATTCTTACGACCAGATACCTTAAAAGTTGTGACTCGCTATTTTGCACCATATGCTGAGCTGATTTCTAACAGTAAGGATTTATACAATAAAGCCTCTAGATTAACAGAAGTTCGTAAATGCTTAGATAACCTTTCTAAAACCGTAGATAATAAATCTGTTAGAAAATCCCTATATAAAGCATTCTCATCAAATATAGCGTACATAAACAGCATTCATAACTTGCATGGAATATTGATTCACAACTCAATTTGTAATGATGTAGCAGCATTTTTTTATGACAACAGCATTTCCAAATCCTCTACTGGAAATACTACATATTCTGGGAGAGTTCCACGAGTAGATAAAACTATTGCCTTAATTGAAATGGCCTTTCAAGACGATAACTATTCAGAATTATTCCATGGAATGCATGGTAGACAGGAATGGTATAAAGAGGCGTGTAAGAATCTATTTGAGACTATTATAAAAAAGGGTAAAGAAGACTCTATAGAAAAATGGGAGTACTATAATATTTTTGTTCCTCTAATGGTTGATAAGACAGGAATTTCCCTTTGTATAGTTGGGAAAGATTATTTTGAATCGTATTATGAAGAAACTAAGGATAAACAAAAATCCAAAATATATAATTCACTGGATGAGCCTTGCGCTCTTGTAGTTTTGAGCCTTAACGATGTAGTTGCTGTTTCAGATATAACAGGTCAGACCGCATCCATTTCATTTGAAACACGCAATGATTTCTTTGATTTTAAATTAGGAAAAATCACAATCGAAGAATACTTTGATGCTGTATATCTTGATTATCTAAACAAAACCAAAGAAACAATGCGAACAATAAGGCAAATTAACCAACTAACAAAATTACCTGACTCAATAAGTATTATTTTTAAAGACTTTTTTTCAGCGGACTACTAGTATCAATTTTCTACATTGGAAACATGTTATAAATATTGCAAATGTTTTCTTTTTTTATGTATCCACTATGGGCTTGTATAATCCAACTAGGAAAAACAGATTCTCGAATAATGCCATCTCTTACATCTTCCAATATTATTTCTCTGTCACCTTCTTTATATGGTGGCAGTACCATAAACGGCGGCATCAAATACTGAAAATCATTAATGTCAATATATAAAGGATTAAAGGATTCTTCATAATTTAACTCTATTATTTTAGAACCCTTTTTATATAACTGGTTCCAAAGTGTTTCTATTTTGCCTTTTCCCTTTATAAGAATAGTTCTTTCAAATTCCTTATAATCATTAAAATACTTTATGCCCTCTGGTGAAGCATCCATGAAAGAATATATTAATCCATCATATGATGTTCCATTTATTGCATTAAAAGAATCTAGCATAAAGTTGTAAAGGTCTAATAGATCTTTATTATCGGCTACGAATGAACTTTTACTATTATTGGGATAATAAACACCATATTTTTCAATCTCATTTATTACCTCATCAGATTGAATAGTCCAAAATTTTATTTTATTACGTTCTTTAAATGGTTTTCCAGCTGTTGTTGTTCTCATTAATTTTCCTCTCCCAAACAATGTATTTTTCTACGCATGATTTATTTCCTTTGAAATAGATTCCCAGCAACTTTGATTAGGGAAATCCTTCAATAACTGTATAGTCGCATCAATATTCTCTCCATATATAATCATTATTCCCTCAACCATTGAGATAGCAATATAAACGTCTTTGTTTTTTTCTAGCTGTTCCTTTAAATAGATAGCATCATTGTATATTTTACCCATGCTGTAAATCAATTCATCTGATTCGTTACACTTTTCCCTAATCATTGACTCAATGAATTGACAACCTTCCTTGGAATAATCTCGCCCTTCTTCAGTTAATATATACACATTTTTCATATTCTATAATACCTATCGCAATTAATCATATTTATATAATATCAAAAAAACTGTCAGAACAACTATACTTAAATTATTCTGACAGCATTAAAAATCATAGCGTCAAAATGTTACGGTTACTTACTCCATTTTTCATTCCAAATTTGTGTAATTTTATCCTTGTTACTGTGAGCAATGATTATCGCAACAATACCGATTGCTACGTTAAATAATACCGCTACAATCAAGGGGGCATTAACCGCTGCCTGAGTCATAATACCATTATCTAAGGAACCATCTGTTACAAAGCATAAATAATCCCACAGTGCATGAACAATAATTGGTAATAAGATACTGCCTGAAACCATAAACAGCACAGCAAAATATATCCCCATAAATATTGTTGCGATAACCTGCATCAATATAACCGAAACCGCGCCTCCACCTGTAATATTTACAAAATGCATAGCCCCAAAGACAATTGATGTAATTATCAATGTGCTTGCAATCTTCTTTTCAGCTTTGAAATACATTAGGCCAATAGGAATTGCTGCTGCTCTAAACATGGTTTCTTCAGAAAATCCAGCATTAAGAGCCATACATAGTTTTGTTAATGATGGCTCAAAAACAAAATCGCCTGTAATTATGGTAACAATCTCTGAAGCCACTGCATAAACTATCACAGGTATAAGTATCTTTATCATATCGCCTTGGGAAATAGACAATTTTAATGCACCTTTGTAGCTAGGACTGAACCATAGCTTGATTATAAATAGTATTATTATAGCCACTAGTACGCTATAGAGATTGTGCAATGCAGCCTTATCTTTAAGCACTCCTTCTACTGGCAATTCAGCTACAGCCAACAACACTGTAATTATAAAAACAGATAATACTATCGCTAGTGCTGGCATCTTCTCACATAAAAAATGTGATCTGCCTTTTTTCTCTTCCATAAAAATCCCCTTTCTGCAATTCGCATTATAGCAATTTGGATTTACTATTAAGTAATACCAACATAATAAAAGATTTCTATGTCTAATATGTGTAAAAGATATAGTATCCATATTTCTTTCTGTTATGTGAAAAAGTAATACTATTCCATAACCAGCCTTAGCTGCAATTTTCTTTGAGTAATACATAAGTGGTTTATCATAAAAAAAGATTTGATTTCATTTACGAGACGGTTAGTGGGCTCATATTATTTTTTTGGGGAGGAAATAAGAACCTATGCCTACATTTGAAATGATCAGTTAAAAATGGAGTCTACACACTGTAGGCTCCATTCTTCTGCATAAATATTAAAATCTTACCATTCAAACACAGCAAGTCGATTATTGATATTCTTACCAACGATAGCAAAAATTTTTCCTCGTATTGAGTACTTCTTCATTTCTTCGTTATAGCTTGTCTCTGAAATAAGGCGCATTCTTGGTTCAAGCTCTAAATACTCGAGTCCGGATTTCGTTCCCCAGCCAAATGTAGCATTGGTATGTTTCACAGCATCATGATGACTTCCATTCTTTTCAAGGAATGGTGAATGAAGCTCAGCTAAAAGATACCCATGCTCAAAACTATCACAAAGCATATTAAGACAGGTCTTTACTTGTTCTTTAGAAAAATATTCAAGAACACCTTCCATTACAACAATGCTCAAATCGTGCTTTGGAAGCGTCTCTGTCCATTCTCCATCAAGAGCACTTCCATCGAGCATCGTGCATCTATCCCTATCTGAATAAACCTTACGTCTTTTTTCTATCTGATCAGGAAGATCTACATCAAACCATGTAATACGACCATTGTCGACTTGAGAAAACTTGTCATCAAATCCGCATCCAAGATTAATGCAGAGAGCATCTGGATATTTTTCAATAAGTCTTTTTAACTCGTTTTTATATAGTATAGTTCTTGCAACTACACCTTCATGTGATAGAAACGGGTCATATTTACTGACATCAACTCCAAGTGCATCAATTATCTCTTTTGCTTTAAGGTCAACTATTCTAGCATTTGCCCTAGCTGTCTCACTCGCTTTTATCGCAAGCGGAATAAGTGCTGTTTCCTGCACATCACCAAAAGTAAGATCCATTTTTCTCTCCTCCTTTTCACTACTGATGACAACAGATTCATAATGCCACCTCTTGTCAGTCCTATCTAACTCTATTTTAAAATCAATTGAGGCTTCCACCTCAAAAAATCCCCCGATACAAGAGAATACCTAATTTTTCGCTTCTTTCCAGTGATACTATCATGGAATCTGCTATCCCCGTGACAGTGTCCGTATATTACCTGTTCCACCCCATACTGCTCTGCAATCTTAGTAAAAATACTATTTGCCTGAAGGATGTTAGTTGGGGGATAATGTAAAAACATGATAAATTTCTTATATCCATCTGCCTTAGCTGCTTCAAAAGAAGCCACTAATCTCTCTGATTCTCTCTTTACAAGCTTTTCAGCATGCTCAGCTTCTTTCTCATCCCAGCCCTGAACATTTCCATATCTATCGACATAGAATGGTCCTTCAAAGGTATATCCTTTCGTTCCAACCAAAGCATAGTCTTCGTATGAGAAGTAATTGTTCTGCAGGAATTCAAGCTTTCCTTTAAACATCTCGTTGAGCTGATGCGTCTTCTTAGCATCCCAAAACATATCATGATTACCACGAAGAAGAATCTTTCGCCCAGGCAAATCCATTATGTACTCTAGGTCTTTCTGACATTCATTGAGGTTCTTCCCCCAACTATGATCACCTACAAGCACAAGAGTATCCTCATCTTTCATTACTTTGGAACAATTATCCTTGAAAATCTCCTCGTGGTTTTGCCATATCTTATCTTCTATTTGATTTCTGGCCTTTAACTCAGACTGAAAATGTAAATGTAAATCTCCAATAGTATATAAACTCATGGTTATCCTCTTTATCTACATAAGAGCTGCAAAATACTCCTGTCTTACTGCCCTTACCTCTGGAACAAACTCCATCGCTCCCCAGCAATACATCATACCCTCTCCTACATGTTCTATAAGAACCACACCATTTTTTTTACAATGCTCTCGCATATATTTTAAATAAACATACATAACTTCCTTTTGCACTTTGCCTAGTGGCACCTGAAGTCCAGGTGATTGAAGCACTAACTTTTCAGGTAAAGGAATACTCAACCCCATTGTTTATCAAGCATCTTGTTAACACCTAAAAGCTTAAATAAGCCATTAATCATTTATACTGCATGCTAGCCATATTATTCCCACCCTTCCACGGTAAATAATATCACAATGAGTTAGCCTTGGCTAACCGTGTGCAACTTATTGAGAAAAAAGTGATAATAAGCCTCTTGATTATCGCATTTCATACTACTAAATAATGCAAAGCTTAAATTGATGTAATATACAAAAAGCACTTTTCAAAGGATATATCCTAAGAAAAGCGCTTTTTTCTACTCCCAAAACAAATCATTTAGAGTTGTATCTAAAGCTTTGCAAATAGCTATGCATAAACTGATTGTCGGATTATAATCTCCCTTTTCAATGGCATTTATTGTCTGACGAGACACCTTACAAATATCTGCCAATTGCTGTTGAGAGAGATCCTTTCCAGCACGGGCGGCTTTCATTTTAAGATTCTTCATTTGAATCACCTCTCTTGTCCAATGCATATTTAATCAACAATGTGACAAGAACTGCGACAAAGCTTACCACAATCAATATGTTAAGCGATGCACTTGTAGCAAATCCATTAATAGTTAATCCTCTTTCAGATGATTGTAAAGCACAAAATAGGTTTGAAACAATGACAAAGATAACTAATACAATCCATTTCTTTGGATTTTGACCCACTTGCAAGTAAGCATCATTGATAATGCAATATACTGAGTAAATAACAACACCTAAAAATCCTATAGCAAATGCCACGAACTGTGGTGAAACGATATCCTTAAGGAATCCATAGAAACCGCCATAAAGGAAAAGCATGATTAGCATAGTCATTGAGGTATACTGATATCCTTTTCCCCTAACTGCCATCTGACGTTCATCATAATGCTCTGTATTTGCTTTACATTTTCTTGCAAATATAAATGCTATGAATACTGCTAAAAAAAGTATAACTGCTCCAACTGTTGCTCCTATTTCTCTTGCGATCATATTTCCCTCCATCTACTAGGCTTTTACCTAATTCTTTTTTTTGTTACATCTCAGATGATAGCAGTATAATAATGCATATTTAACATTATGTCAACTATATTTGACATATTATCATATTTATCTTTCTCTTTGTCACCTATTTCTCCTGTTAATCAGCTGTTCCAAGTATATATGAAATCTAAGTGACCCACTGAAGTAAGCGTTCTATATACTATTCCAATCTATTCTCCATCTTTCATTATTATTTCAGACGAACTAAAATGGCTCTTTTTTCTTGTACAAATATATATAGAAAATTACATTTAAAACTATTCCACAGCTAGTTGCGATTGGTGCTGCAAGTCCAATATTAGTCAGACTTGCATTTTGTTGAATACTCATGAAATAAGCCAAAGGCAGTCTCACCAGCAAAGTTTGAATGAGTCCCTGCGCCATAACCCACAGTGTTTTTTCATTTCCATTATAATAACCTACCATGCTAAATAGAACGGCGGTAAGGATTGTTTCTGGCGCAAATCCCTTTAAATAATCATAGCCTTGTTGTACAACGCCTGTATCGGTTGTAAATATAGATGTCAAAACATCCCCGTAGAACCATACGCAATTGAATACTATCACACCAACAACTAGCCCAACTCCCATACCGGTAAACATGGACTTTTTTGCTCTTGCTACTTTTCCCGCTCCAATATTTTGTGATACAAAAGCTGCCATCGACTGCATCAAGGCTCCTGGTACAAGCATTGCAAAATTTACAAGCTTACAAGCAACACCATATCCAGATGATGCCTCAAGTCCCAATTTATTTACAAATGCACATAAAGCTAAAAAAGACATCTGTGTCAAAAATTCCTGAAGCGCAAGTGGTAATCCAACTGTGAGGAATCGCTTGCATTGATGATTAAGTCTAAAATCTTTCTTTTCTATAGAAAATGGTAAATCACGCTTTTTTAACATTGCAAGCGCAAGCAATACGCTCAGTGCTTGAGCAACTACTGTTGCAATTGCTGCTCCAGCGGCATTAAGTTTAAATCCTCCCACTAAAATCAAGTCGCCGATTACATTTACCACACATGCAACCGCCACAAATATTAGTGGTGATTTACTATCACCTAGTCCCCTAAAAATTGCTGCTAAAACATTATATGCAACAATAAAAAATATTCCTCCACCGCATATTTTTACATAAATAGCAGTTAACTCAACAGCCTCATCTGGGGCCTGCATTAGAATAGCCAGAGAATTTGAAAAGAAAACCATTATAACGAACAGTACCGCTGAAATCAGTGTAAAAACTACTGTTGCTCCACCTAGTAATTCACCTATGCGTTCTGTACTCTTTTCTCCAATATATCTAGAAATCAATACTGTGATGCCCATTGCCAACTGAGTGATAACAAAAGTTGCAACGTTTAATATCTGACTACCTGTAGAAACTGCCGACAATCCAGCTGTTGTTCCAAATCGTCCCACCACGAGCAAGTCAACAGCTCCATACGCGGCCTGTAATATAAGTGCACCTAACACCGGTGCCATAAAAGCAATGAGTTTTTTTAATATGGACCCCTGTGTAAAATCTGATTTTTCCTTTAATTCCATTTACTATTTCCTCTTATTCATGACCAAATACACTTTTTCAATTGTTTTAATCATCCTATCTGCTTCTTCATCAGAAATTTCTGCGAGTTCTTCTGATAAATTGTTAAAATACTCATCTACGTATTTATCAACAATCTGCCGTCCCGCATCCGTAGTCTTTATAAAAACAAATCTACCGTCTTTATCAGTAGTTTCCTTGGCTACAAGTCCTAATCGCTCCATATCCTTTACTGTCTTTGTAACACTGGGTCTAGGCAATCCGAGTTCATCACTAATTTCACTTACCTTTACACGTTCACACTTTGCTTCAAGTCTGCAAATAGTATCAAGATAGTTTATGTGCGATGATGTAATCCCATTAGGTAATTTGGGCAACATATCACGTATGCGCTTTGCCTGATAGCATGCATCCATAACCTGTTTAAGCTTGTCTTTTGTCATAAGAAATACCTTTCATTTATCATTTGTAATTACCTTATGTAATTACTTGTAATAATAACATGATATTTTTAATTGTCAACAAAACTTCTTTCAATAAAATGGCTCTCATCCTCCACTCAAGAGTAAAAGTTTTCAGCTTTAACTATTTACTTATTGATAAAAAAGTAATAATAAGAATCTTGATTCTAAATTCTTATTTAACTAGACTAATCACGGTTAGTTATGTATAACTCAATAAGAAGGGAGACTGTGATGAAAAGAAAACTAGCTTTATTACTTGCACTAGCAACTACTACAACACTTTATGGATGTGGATCATCTGATACTTCAAATCAAGATTCGACTGAAACATCTACTGAAGAAACAACTGAAGAGGCAGTAGCTAATTCTAATGAATCTGAAGATGAGTCTACTGAAACAACTATTAATCTATCATCTGTACAGGGTTCTTATGTTGAATTGTTCCCAGAATTTGCTAAAGACGAATACAAAGATTGGTGGATTGAATGCATTAAGGCTTATGAAACAGATGAAGATACTGTAGAAAGCTATTATAAAATGCTAACAGAAACTTATATTGGCACTTTGACAGGTCAGGATGCTGTTGAAACATATTCAGCAGATTCTTTTTTGTTTGACTGCTTTTTTGAAAATGATATAGACACTATAACTATCGAGGGGAATACGATCTCTGGATTAGATGTTGATGGAAATGAGGTCTTTAATCACGACTATTCCTATGTTGAAGATATAGATGGTTTGCATGGTGACTCTGTACTAGAAAATTATTTCCATGTATATAAAACAGAGGATGCAGATGCTGGGCAATTCACTTACTTTGCATTTACAGACGATACACCGGCAGGCGAATATCATATTGAATTCAGATATGGTGATAACCTTGATGATTTAGGAACTTTTATGGATGGTGACTATGCTTATTGGATGGCTTCGGGAATCACCCAAGATTACGATGAAGATATGATTCACAACTGCATTAAGCTCTTCGTTGATGAAAATTTAGGTGGCGAAGAATAGTCCATCCTATACATATTAATAATTCCTAACTAAAACCGATACTGTATTTATGCAAAAAAATGGCTGCCTCCTCGGCAGCCTAAAAAAGGGAGAATGATATATGAAAAAGTTTTTTATCGCCTCTTGCTCTTGCCACTCGCCATGGTGGCAGGTAATATGTTTTTCAAACATATCACCTCGACGATGATTGTATATTACTCCCTTTTCTTGTTTAAGTACTGTTATTTTTGTGATGTCCAACTGAAATCTATATGACTTTAACTGATTCAGTTCTCACATCCAATTGTAGTCGCCACCAGTCACTGCAAGTGAAAGCAAAGCATCCATACGCTCTACTTCCTCCTCGCCCTGCACCACAGAAATAAGCTTTGCTGTCTCCATAGCTACTGGCATCTCTTCATCAGGGCCAATCTCCATGTTTGGCTGTTCGCCGCAATAAGGGCAAACCAAACTTGGTCCTACCTGTATTGATAAAAATCTATTTGCGCACTCTTTGCATTCATAAAATCCGGCAAGAGTAGTTCCGTCTGGTACATAATACATATTAAAATACTTCCTTTTCTTCTTTAGCTCCATCAAAAAACTATCGTTCCTGGAAAAATTCTATTTCCTCACCAAGTGGACCATAACAGAAGGCCATTCTTGCTGGGTACTCAGGATTAGATGGAATTACTATATCCTGTGGCTCTTTAAAGACTTCGTAACCGGCTTCTTTAACTATGGATACAATTTGATCTACATTATCAGTTGCAAAGGCCATGTGTCGAATAGCACCTAATTCTTTTACACCTTCGCCATTGTTAAAAATTTCCAAAAGTGTATTGCCAGCGTCTATCATAATTCCCTCAGACCACTCTCTTACCACCTTGAAACCAAACAACTTTATGTAAAAATACTTGGTTTTTTCAAAATCCTCTTTCGTCCCACATTTTAAAGAAATATGATGTACTCCTGTAATCATTAGACTAGCACCCCTTTCCATCAATACCGCAAGCAGCGGAAGATTCCTTATCTAAATAAGTTATAGCAATACCTTTATCTGTGAGATACTTTTCCCAATCAAGATCCACTGATAAATCTTCATAGACTATGGCAGGAATTCCGATATATCCATTTGCTTTTGTATTGTCAAAGGCAGCATTATTATCTCGTAGTTTCAAAAAGGCTTTTAGATTTGCCATATTCTTATGTATATCTACATACTCATATTCAAGATTATTCTTGTTAAGATTATGTTCAAAATTGATACAATCTGGGCACAGACTACTTCCATATACTTTAATCATATGTGTTACCTCCAAATCAGTGTAAATATTGATAAACTAATATTGTATTATAAAGCTTCGCTCATCTTCCTCAACTGGTATATGTTCCTTTGATAAATCATAAATATCTATATATCTATCTTGGCTGAGGGATTTGAGAAACATATATATTTCCTGCTCAGTGCCTTGAATTTCAACTGTCACAGAACCATCGTACTCATTTTTTACATACCCTGTGAGACGATATTGACTTGCTACATGACTAGCTTTATATCTAAAGCCTACACCTTGCACTCGTCCTGAGAATACCATTTTATATCTAACTATTGAATCCATCATTATCTCCAGATATTCTTTTTGTCCTTCTAAAAAGTAATATATTTTGACAAAACCTTTTAATCTAATTCGATACTATCAGATACATATACTTTATAGCCAAGCTTACTTCCTTCAGTTTTAGCTAGTGCCGCCACATCAGAATCATTTGTATATTCCAAAAGGAAAACTTGTTTTCCATCTGCATATACTGCAGAAAGATAGTCGAGATAGTATTGTTTTGTATCATCGTCATTCAGCTCGAATGAATTGCTCTCCCAATTTATAGATGTGAATACACTTTCTTGATTTACTCCATCTAACACAGAATCTAGATTACCATTTTCCATTAGGTATTTGCTCACATATGTGTCCCCGCCGTTAATGTAAACCAACATATTTTTTGCCTTTAATGCTTCTAAAATAGTTGTAATACCGTCGAATATTTCCTGCTCGGGATAATTATAATATACATCTGTATTATCGATGAAGAATCCATCTATTCCCTTATTTATAAGTGTTCTAGCTAAGTCGTCTACAACAAATTCTTGCCACGACTCATCAGCCACGTTAATCCAGTACTCTTCTTCCCAATTCTCGTAAGGCCCCAGTATTAACGAATCATAGTCCTTATAATAATCTCTAAACTCTTCTATTGAACCTATATTAAGATATGAAAGAACAGTGCCATTGTTCTCCTTAAGAGCAGCAATTTCATCTTCACTATAATATTGGGCGTCAATAACAATAGTTTCACAACTTACATTATCAGGTAGCTGCTCATATGTATCAGAAAGATAAACACCATATTCAATTTGGTTTTCTAAACTAGTATCTTTTTCTGATACATTGTTACAACCTACAGTACATATTAATAGTACTATCATTAATGATATACTTACTATTTTTCTCATTTTTAATCTCCACATAAAATAGCAATTTATACTGTTAATTCAATCTGATTATCCTCTATTCCAACAATGCAACTTTCGTAATACCCATCGCCAGTAGTTCTTGGTCCACTTACGACTTCAAAACCATCAGCCTTAAGCTTTTCCGTCAATGAATCAACCGCCTCCTTGCTTCCTAGAGAAAAGGCAACATGTATGAATCCTGTACGGTTCAAATCCTTTGCTGAATCCATTAATTGGGGTTTATTCATTATTTCTAGCCTAGCCCCATCATCAAAAGTTATAAAGTATGAACGAAAATCGGTTTTTTTATTATGGTAGCCATCATTACTTTTTCCACCAAGATAATTAACAAAAAACGTTCTCGCTTTTTCTAAATCATTCACGTACATAGCTACATGTTCAATTCGCATTTATCTATCTCCTTATAACCCTATAAGTAGCTTCCAACATTCCTATATTAAGTAGTGCAAATAGTAACAGGTAAAAGGGCATAATCCCTATTCCCACACTCTGTTGTAAATGACCAAATACCATAGGCATAAATGTACTACCAACATAAGCAGAAGCCATCTGAAGACCAATTACCGCAGCACTATATCTTTTTCCAAAATTTTCTGGCGCCATATGCTGAATTGCAGGATAAACAGGGCCCATTCCTGTTCCAATAATAACAAAACCAACAGCAGCAATCCAATATCCATCACTAGGAATTGATACAAGAGAAATACCAACCAGCTCTACGACAATACCAATACGAATCAGTAATCTATCTCCCAACTTATTAGATACAAATCCCGAAATCAGTCTTCCTAACATCAGTCCTCCAAAAATCAAAGAACCAAAAGATGCAATCAACTGGTCGCTAAGTCCAGTCTTTGTTCCAGCAAAATAACTTGGTGTCCAAAGAAAACAAGTTGCTTCCCCTGAACAATAAGCAAAAAAAGCAATTAAGGTTAGAATCACCCCTGGAACAGTAAGTGTTTCCCTGATTCCAGCACTATCGGCAATTTCATTATCGCTGTCCGCACTTCCCTTTTTCCATAGGGGTAGAGAAAAAATACAAACTAGTAATATTCCGATCTGAACAAATGCAGTCCATCTATAGCCTTCATTCCATCTAGCATATTTCAAAGCAAGCGCCATAATCGACGGACTTATGACTGCACCAACACCATAAAAACAATGTAGAAAGTTCATAACAGAGCCAGAATAATTATTAGCCACATAATGATTCACTGAAGCATCAATAGCTCCTGCACCTAAGCCATACGGAATTGCAAAAATAAATAACATTGCATAGCTTCCTGAAATAGAAAATCCCAATAACCCGAATACTGTCATAGCAATAGAAACTATTACTATCCATTTAGTATGAAATTTTTTTATAAATCTTGGACTTAGTAACGCAGAAATAATCGTCATAAAAGAAATGGTCATAGAGACATATCCTGCATATGATGATGGCACACCAAATACCATTTGCATCTTTGGCCATCCAGATCCTAACAACGAATCTGGCAAACCCAAGCTAATAAAAATTAAATAAATTACCGCCAAAAGTAATGAACCCATTTAAGCCTCCATAATAATGCCAATGATTATATATAATTTTTTAAATCTAATTCTACTTTTTCCCTTATTATTGCAAGTTTATCAATTGTGTCTGGATTATTGCTCTTAAAATCTAAAAGTTTCCATATATAACCTTGTTCATTCACCAATTTGAAACTTATTGGATAGACCAAACCATATATAAAGGCAATATGGCCAAGTACAAAATCTACGCCTGTTTTAGAATGTGACCTATCAACATTACTTGACGCCATAATATCTTCATAAACTTCATTTGTAATGAATGATTCTGTAAAAGCTTCTTCAGGTAAATCATATATTTCTGTTCTTGGTGTTTCATAATTTACCCTAAGAATATCAATTTTATCTGCGTCTCGTAGGATATTACAAAACATACGCTCCCGTTCACTTAGATTCTCTGGTAGCTTGAATGCATTATGATAGCGTATAACCTTATCCATCATTTCACAATCAAACTCTTTATCTTCAATAAAAAGTGTTATTAACTTTTCTCCAGAGAAGAGTAAATCTGCTGATAATGAAGCATGATTTATAGAATCTTTATCCTTAAATGTATTAAATCTTCGTAATTGCTCAAAGCGTCCTATATCATGTAACATGCCTGTAAGCCAAGCAAAGTTACAGTCTTGTTCAGAAAGATTAAGACTTTTGGCTATTTTATCACAAATATCAGCCACACGATACGTATGATCAATCTTTAATCTTACTTTCACATCATCTGGATTATAATTATTTGTATATCTTCTAAACTCGTTTATTACTCTATCTTTTTCCATTATTTATGTTTTCCTTATTTCTATCTATAGTAATCATCCAAAGCATGATAAAAATCAATGCAAATCCAATGCTATCAAATATCGTAAATACGGAACCAAGCAATGTAGTAGAAATAATTGCTGCAGTAATAGGTTCAGCAAAACTATAAAGAATAGCCTTATTCGGACCAATCAATTGGACACCCTTTATATATAAAGTAAAAGCAAGAATATTACCCACAATAACTACAGTTGCAATTCCTATAATTCCATAAAAATTTGGCATGTAGTTACATTCCCATATCCTAAATAATGTAGCACCTGCTATTCCACCTAGAAGAAATGACCATCCCTGTATAACAATAACAGGAACTCTACTAAGTTTTGGTGCTAAGACATTATAAATTGCAACACAGAACGCGCTGATAATACCCGCAATCAATGCTCCACTTGACACTGACATATTTGAAATATCTCCGTGTGTTGTTAAGAAAAAGACGCCCATCAAGGCCAATACAATAGATCCAACTTCCATTAATCTAGGATATCTTCTTCCGGATACACAAGTAAATAACAAAATAAAGATTGGAGCCAAATCCTGTAGTATAGTCCCCACTGCCGCTGATGATAATTCTATTGTAAGAAAGTAAAAGAACTGACAACAGCTAACACCCAATAATCCATATATCAGCATTGTTATTGCTCTTTTAGGTGTTTTCCATGGTAATAACACCACTTCTTTAAATCGCAGTGCTGCGTATATCAACAGTATAATTCCAGCTAGACCAAGCCTAATAGGAACCAGCCATCTACTGCTCATTTGTTGAACAGTAAATAAATACTGTCCCACAGACCCTGAAATTCCCCAACATGCCGCGCCTGCAGCCGTAAGAATCGCCCCTTTTATATTTGTTTTATTCATTAGTTATTCTCTCTCTTTTCCAGATTTCAAGTAATAATAGAGCCGTAAATAAAGAATGTCAATATATGTATTTATTATTAATTCAAAAATATTTAAATAAAAAAAGAGATAGCTGATGACAACCATCTTCCTCAATCATACGTTTTATTGCGTATATGACATCCTCGTATTTCACAACCTCTCTCCAATGGTCTTTATCGTTGTAATAATATTCACGATACTCCTCGTATCTATTAAATAGATATGCTTTGTATCCCTTTGGGACATACTGCATAGGCACATTATCAGCCTTCATTCCGATGATTTTCTTACCGCACGCTGGACAAAATTCTGAAACAAAGCTCTGGAATTTGAACTCGTGTTTACAAGATGCACGACGAACACTTGATGAACTTTCAAACAACCCGTCATAGTTTACATATGTAGTATTCTCCATTATCTCTTCCTTTCTCTCTCAAAAAATGTATAAAACGGAAAAAAATAAGGCGGAACATTTCGTTCCGCCTTTAGAGCTAATTAAAATACATTAACATAAATAATTTGAGTTGGATAATCAGATGATGTCATATAACCAATAACCGAACCATCAGGTTTTAAAATCATCAAAGTTGTATCCATTCCGCCATTTGGGTTATTAAAATCGCTTGGATGTACAGATGCGTGATAAGGATACTCTACGCCATTGATAGTCATTGTATCCTTGAAGCCCCATCCATCGGCTGCGATGTATGCACTCCAAGATGCCTCGTCATTATATGTACGAACTATAAGACCACTTCTGCTGAGTACATCGTTCATAGAAGTGTATCCACCAGCACGTAGATATGCGTCTAACGCTTTAAAATTCCAAGAATCCCCATATTCAGCGTAATAGCCTGCTGCTGAAGCTGAGTCATAGTTGAGACCTGAACACGAATAAGGTATATTAATCTCGAAAGTATTGCCATCATAAGAAAATAATGTTCTAGTTGGCATATCACCTCTTAAATCAACGAATCGCTGTATGTGGACAAGTCCATCAGCGCTGTCTGCAAGTGTTATATCGGCCTGCGCTCTATTTTCATAAGCCCAACCACCCCAAGGGTCTTCGATACTACCATCGCCACCCTTTGAAACTGTAAGACCCATTAAGTTAGCGGCCTGCTCAAGATTCATACTTGAAATCTGAGATGCACTATATTCTTTACCATTATAAGTAAATGTGTCACCCTTAACCATCAAAGCAAACAATGCTGGGTCATTAACTGTAGAAGTTGCAACCGCCTCAGCTTTCTTTGTTGACTTCTTTCCCTTTGCCTCTGATGTGATTGTGCTTGTAGCAACAAGTCCCATAATTAAGCAGAGTGATAATACTGCTGTAAAAATACGTTTAAACTTTTTCATTCCTTACATCCTCCAGACCATAGCGGTCTATTTAAAATACATTTGTTGAAATACAATTTCTAAACGTTAGATTATCATATGTATATATAATATATCAATCCGTTTTATAACTTTTATCAATAATCGAACAGCTTAAATAATTATTTATGATTCGGAACACTTCCTCCTTTCTTGTGATACTCACTGATACTCATTTTCTGTAAATAGAAAAAAGCGCTGAATCAATGAAAATTCAACGCTTCTTAAAAAATTATTTAGCGTGCGTGAGAAGATTCGAACTCCCGACACCTTGGTCCGTAGCCAAGTGCTCTATCCAGCTGAGCTACACACACATAGTAGCGAGAGGGGGATTCGAACCCTCGACACCGCGGGTATGAACCGCGTGCTCTAG
>JAEEGL015237649.1_pt1 | contig 27216 bp, 18 predicted proteins | sample 9134231 | NCBI WGS metagenome assembly JAEEGL01 (sample SAMN16246548, study PRJNA631951) | gut metagenome | biome: gut microbiome; feature: rumen; material: fiber-attached | host: Bos | place: Iran: Karaj | collected 2018-10 | reverse complement strand
GAGAAGCCGGAAAGCCTTGATTTTACTGGGTTTTCCGGTTTTCGTATCTCACTCCCACTCGACTTGACGACCTTGATTTCTCGTGAAGAACCGCACTGATAATACGCAATTCGTCCATAAATTCCACGCAATTCAGCCCATATAAGGCATCTTTGAAGTTTTTGTAGCCATTTTGTAGCCACACATTTTCTGCATGATCCGTTCTCACAGCACATGATAATCCAACACGTCCACGCATGCAGCTTATTCTTGGAATAACGAATAACGCTTCTGAAGCCAAAAGCCAGAAAGCGCACATTTGATTCGTGTGCATAGCATGAAAAGCAACGAGTGCAAGCACTGCAGCCTACAGGAACCGCCCGTCATTCCCGGGGATAGTCCGCAGACTGGCTCTGGAGATCCGCTCCCCCCATACCGGAAATCGTTTCGCCGCAGCCCCATTTGGGGCTGCGGCGAAACAGGGCCCGCCGGCAATTATCCTGGCTTTTTGCCGGCGTTTACCCTTACATGACGATCAGCTTCACCACACGCTCCATGAGCGTTGCGACTTCCGCTCGCGTTGCGTTTTTCTTGGGATTCAACGCGCCGGTATCGTCACCCCGGAAAAGTCCGACGCCGACGGCCCACTGCATGGCCTCTCTTGCCCAGCCGGAGACCTCTCCGCCGTCCGGGAAGCTGTCCAGGGAAGCCGATGTGCTGACGTCCAGGCCGAGATACTGCACATAGCGGTAAAGCATCGTGGCAAACTGCTCACGGGTGACGTTCACGTTCGGCTCGAAGCCCTTGTCCGTGCCCTTCACAATGCCGGTTTCGGCGGCCCAGATCACCGCGTCGGTATACCAGGCGCCATCCGGCACGTCCGCAAAGGGATTCTCCCCTGCGGGAGTACCATCCTCCAGGCGGAACAGCACCGTCGCCAGCATGGCGCGGGTCATGGGTGCGTTCGGCTCGAAGCCTTTGTCTGTGCCCTGGAACAGTTCATGACCCGATACGAAGTCCACCGCGTCCTTGTACCAGGCGTCGGCTGCCACATCCGCAAACGCTTTTCGATTGTCCGCGACCTTCACCATTACGCCGGCGGGGATCTCCGCATAGACCATTCCATTGATCACCAGGGATTTTTTCACGATCTCCTCCGCTCCGCTGGGGTGCACGATGACCAGGACCTGCCCGCTGCGTGCGGCGGGGAACGCGACCTTCACGACGGGAGAGATGCTCTGATCGCCGGCCTTCATCTTGACCGTCAGCGTTCCGTTGCCGTTGTCTTTTACGGTCACCGCAATATCCTTGCCGGTCTCGGCCAGCGTCTGCAGGGTCCTGCTGTCCAGCTTTACGGTGCCGGCAGGAAGCGCGACCTCCACATGCTGCCCCGCGTCAACCGTGCTCGCCAGCTTCCGGACCTCCGGCGCGGGGATCACGGCCGTGGTGATCCGCTTATCCTCCGCGCTCAGATCGATGGTGACCGCGCCGTCCGTCTGCGCGGCAACAGCGCCGTCCACCTGGCTCTCCGTGACAATGACGGTGTCCTTGGGTTCCGCGGGGGTGCCCGGGGCGGGGTAAACGGGGGGATACGGGACCGGATCGGGCTTCTGGGGCTCAGTCTTCGCCTCTGTCACCTTGACCTGCACCGACGTGCTTGTGCCGAAGGGCAGAAGGGTCGCGGTGACGGTGGTGGTGCCGGCGCTGACGCCAACCAGCTTGCCGTCGATGATGGCGGCGACGGAGGTATCCTCCGACGTGTAGACCACGCTGGTATTCTCATCCCTGAAGGGGCTCAGGGCGTAGCTCACGTCCAGATCGGCAATCTGACCAGCGGTCATTTCCTTGTCGCTGCCGTCGCACAGCTGAAGCTGCATGGGCTCATCCAGGCAGACGAAGAACTGGTCGCTTTCATCCAGCTCCGCAGATTCCGGAGAGGATACCCGGAGGACCACGGCGTCATAGCCGCAGTAGTCGAAGACCGAGGCCGGGATATTCAGCGTCAGGGTCTCGTGCTTTTCCGCGCCGGCGGCAAGGCCGGACAGGTCGACTTCGGCCAGGATTGTGTCATCCACGCCGTAGATGTCCTTGGGGCTGCCGTAGAGGCATTCCAGATATAGCCTGGCCGCCGTGCCCGCTTCCGCAGGCAGGTTTCCGGCGTTGACGACGGAGATCTCCGCCTCAAAGACGTCGCCCTTCTGGGTGATGCTCAGGATCTCGCTGCTCAGCTCCGCTGCCAGTTCGAAGGGAGAATGCGCCGTGGTGACGGGATCGAAGAAGCCGCCGGTCTGGGGATTGCGCTCGCGGACGACGCACTCAAGGCCGATGCCCTCCAGATTCCCGGGCATCGTCCAGGTAAAGTTGATCTTTCTGGCAGTATTGACGACGATCTTATCGCTGCTGACCAAGGAGGTAAGCTCCCTGCCCCGCACGCCGTTTCGTGTTTCATAGATGTGCACATCGCAGCCGCGGGCGGTAGTCAGGCCTGCGTTCTCCACCACCGCCGTCACCTTGACGGTGTCTCCGGGCATCGGGGTCTCATCCGAGACGAGCAGCTGGCTGATCTCCAGGCTGCCCACGGGGATGCAGCGGGTCATCACCAGGTTCGTGGGCGTGTACTCATAGCAGTCGCCCTCATAATAGGTCTGTCCGTTCTGATCGACGCCTGCCTGCATATGGGTGGCGAGCCAATCCTCGTCGTACCCGTGCCAGATCATATCGAATTCATTGTGCACCAGGATCAGATCGCCGCTGCTGTCGATGGCGGCGGCGACGCCGTCATGGTACTTGCGGTCCTCCGTCAGTCGGTAGGGCTTCGACCAGCTGGCTTCCACCAGGCCATCTCCGGCCAGCTCACGGTCGTCCTCATGGATGAAGGCGGAAGCGAAAATCTCCTTGCAGGTCTCGGTGCGGGTCTCGCCGGTGCGGGATTCGGGGACCTCCGCCTCGTAGGTCTCGCCGGAGGTCCAGATGACGTAAAGGTCGTTATAGCTCTCGCCGTTGGCCAGCGTGCGCTCGTTGGTCAGGACGGTGTAGCCCGTCACGCCTTCCATCCCCTCGTCGTTCGTCAGGGTACGCGTGTCCACCGTGCCGACAGGGATCGTGTAGCCCTCGGCCAGGCTGCCGTCGTCCCTGACCGCGTAGATTTTTTCTTCGTTCGGACCATAGGTGTAGCTCCGGAGCATGAACGAGACGTTAAGATACTTCAGCGTATCGCCGTTTTCCAGCCAGAACAGATAGGTGTCCCCGTCGGTGCGGGTCAGGACCGGCATGGCCTGGGAGACGTCGTCGTTGGTCAGGCGGATCGGGACATAGGTGGCGTGATTGCGGAAGTCATAGAATTGGACGTACAGTTCCTTATCGTTGGTGGTGGAGAGGTCATAATCCTTATCCACCGTGTAGGCGTATACGGCAAGGCCATTGTAGCCGACGCTGACGGCCATGTCGCTGATGGTGGGATCGGATTGCCCGTCGATGCTGATGCGGACGAAGCGCTGCCCGCCCCATTCTTTCAGGAAGTTCGCCTCTGCCTCCGGATCGGTAAAGCTGCTCTCCTTCTCATAGAGGTAATCCCATGCCCAGTCGCCCTTCGATGCGTCATAGAGCATATAGGCGTTGACGGAGTAGACCTTCTCGCCGCCGACGGTATAATCCACCACCTTCTGGGTCACGGAGCCGGGGGCATAATCGGTATCCGGCATGGTCTTGGTGTACATCACCAGAACGTCCTTGCTCTCGCTGTCATAGACGGCTCTGGGCAGGGAGTCGTAAACCGTGTCGTTCGTGATCTGATAGATATTGCTCGCGCTGATGGAGCCGGACTCCGTATTGAGGTCGGACTTGGGGACGCGGAGGGTGAAGATGTCCATCATATCCATCTCGTTCGTGGGATCGTCCCCGCTCAGCGGGAGCTTTTCCGGCGCGGTGGAAACCCAGGACAGGATCACATCGTCCTCCGCGTCGCAAAGGTCGGGCATATAGTCGCCGGTGCCGTCGTCCTGCACGACGGTGGGCAGGATCTCCCATACGCCGGTGACGGAATTATAGACGGCATACTTCAGAACGCTGGCGTGGGTCTCGCTGCGGTTTGGATCGTCGTCCAGGAACACCATCAGCAGACGGCCGTCCCCGATGTCCATCAGCCGGGCGTTGGTCTGCCTGCGGGAATCCTCCACCACCGTCGAGGAGGCCACGGGAGAGAAAGCGGACATCAACTCCGCGTTTTCCCCGGCCACCCACCGGGAGGCCGTATGGGGCTGGACGGACCAGGTGGGCGCCGCAGCCTCTTCGTCATCCAGGAGCTTGCCCACCATACCCAGGAGACCGCCGATCTCCGCGGATTGGGAGGCCATGTATTCAAAGGAGCTGATCACGCCATGCTCATGGGCGTAATCTCTCAGCTGATCCGCCGTGGTCAGCGGGCTTTCAAAACGTTCGATCTTACGCAGGATCTCATCGCAGAGCTCCGTGCAGCGCCGGATAACCTCCGGATCTCCTTTGCCGCCCTCCAGCAGGTCGTTGACGCCCTCCTGGACATAGTTCACGACACGGGCTCCGATGCGCATCTGGTTAAACAGATGGAGATAGCCCTGGTAGGTGATCGGTACGGAGAAGGTGGCCAGGGGGATATTCACGAACACCGCGTCCAGATAACCGGACATGGTGAGGCCGGCGCCGTAGCTGAAGGGCCGCTTGGTGAAGTACCAGTTATGGGGGAACCACTTTTCAAAGGTGGGGCTGTAAACCATCTCGATCTTCATGCCGAGATTGCCGCGCAGGCCCAGGGCCTGGTCAAAGCCGACGCCCAGAATGCCCTTGCCGGTCAGCGAGCCGGTGAGCTGATAGGTGAAGCCGTAATCCATGCCGTCCAGCTCGCGGTCCGCCTTGAAGCGGTCAAGGGTCTTGTTCGGGTCTTTACCGGAGCCCAGGAAGAGCATGATCGTGGCCTCCGCCTCCGCGCCGATATACATGGGGACCGGGGTCGCGACGGGGACTGTGTTGCGGATACTGCCGATATAACCGATAACGCCGCCGCCGCCCAGGAAAACACAGTCATGCTCGACGGTGGAGTGTCCCGCGGCATCGGTGGTGGTGATGTTGATGTAGCCGAAGTCCAAATAGAAGCCGACGGCAAAGGTCAGGGAAAAGAGCGCGGTTCCGAAGAACCCATTGGCATTCGTTCGCTTATTGCTCCATTGTTTCGGCGTTTTATCGTTTTCCGGGGTAAACCGGACTTGGTCAGAAGAACTGGAGAAAAACCGGGCGGCCGCGCCGGTATCCTGCCAGGGGTTCGCCATGTGCTTTATCCAGTTATCGTTGCCCGTGGTGAAGGTCATGGCAAAAACGAAGCGGGTCCCGCCGTAGGGCAGACTGCCGAATTTCATGGCGATGCCGACGCGGACCGGTCTGCCCTCGACGAAACTGCCCATCAGCTCGCCTTCGTCGCTCATCAGATCGCCTTCGTCATCGTCATCGGTGCCGAGGGCCATTATCGTATCGGCTACCGCACGGGCGGCGATGCTTCCCCCACCGATCTTCGCCGCAACGGTGATAATGAAGTTCAGCTCGCCGATGAAGGGGAACTCCCCGTAGGTGGTGCGGGAACCCTCCTGGAGCAGCGCCTCGTCATAGGGCGTGACACAGAGCGCCGGGTCGCCGCCGGCCTGCTCGACGACGCCGCCGGGGCCGAAAACGCTCTCGGCGTCCACCGGCAGGTTCCAGTCGAAGAGGATCGGGTCGTATTCGGTATCGCTGATGACGGCATAGCCTGTGGAGACCGGGTCGTAGCACATGACGCCTTCGGTCCCGCTTTCCGCGTCGTAGACGGCTGCGAGCTGCTTATCCGTGGTGAGCTGCGCATAGAGCACGTCGCCGAAGGTAAACAGGTCCTCCTTATTTGGCGTGAAGGCCCCCAGGTCCACCCGCCAGGTATCCGTTTCCTCGTCGTATGCCGCTTCGAACTCCCCGTGGAGCTCGTTGGTCAGGGGGTTCATGAAATAGAAGGTCACACCCAGGATTTTTTCGTGCCGCAGCTCGCCATCCAGCATATAGCCTTCGCCGGAGCTGACCCGGGCGGCCAACATCGTGTTCTGGCCGTTCATTTCCAGGATCTTCACATCCGACATATAGTGGTGGTCCTGGATGGCGTAGACGTTGGTGATGTGGGCGCCCAGGGTAGAGAAGGACGGGATCTCCACCAGGCCCATGTCCAGGGGGATGGGCTTCATTTCGAAGGTCTCCAGGTCCACGTACTTCTCCCAGAAGGCCTCCCAATCGGTGTCCGGATTGCTCTCCGCCTCGCGGACGATCGCCTCGAAATCGAAGTCCGGAGCCTTCGTCTCCCGAATGGTCAGGGCGCCGTTGTAGCTCACGGCGTAGCGCACGGGATAACCGCTGACCAGGTGAGACCGGAGGATGGTGAATTCGCCGTTCGGGCCGCTGAGCCCGGCGCCTTCGCAGAAGTAGATCAGTGCGTCAGACGCCGTACCCACCCGGCCGCCGGGGCGTCCGGTGGCCAGGTTGATCTCCTGGGCGCCGATGGTGCCGGCGGCGATCACTCTCAGCTGCTTGTACTGGTCCGAATGAACGGACAGGGTAATCACGTTCTCCGCCGCGCTGGTGCCCACGCGGATGGGGAAGAGGGCGCCGCAGTACCAGTCCTCGCTGCGGCCGTCCTTCCACAGGGGAACATGCACGGTATCCTTTACCTCCGCCGTCAGCAGCATCACCTGGTTGACCATGGCGTTGTCCGCGATATGGTAGGTATAGATATCCGTCTCCGGGTTGTAATTGGGACCCGTATCCAAGGTGAAGAAGCCGCGGCCGGTGTCGAAATACTCCAGATCCGCACCGCTCACCTGCACGGTGACCGAGTTGCCGGAGGTATCAAAGATCGGCCAGAGGACGGTATAGGGCTGATCGATCAGGAAGACCTTGGTCATGGCCGTGTTGAGATAGGGGGAATCGTTGGACTGGTCCAGACGCACCCCCTCCTTGCCGTCGGCCTTGATATAGCCGATGCCGGAGCCCCGGGCATGGGCGGCCACGCCCCGCTCGTTGAGCGCGGTCTTGAGGGTGATGCGCTCGCCCAGATAGTACTGGTATTCTCCGCCGCCCTCGAAGCCCTCGAAGCAGCCGTATGCGCCTTCATCGATCCGGACCGTGGCGGGGATCTTTTCAAAGACGGGCTTGATCTTGATGGTGCCGAGCTTGGCCTTCTCGTTGATCCTGCGGTTGTCCGTCCAGGTGATGCAGCCATTGGCGGCCAGCGTATTGATCATGCTTTCCGTCACCTGCACGTTGATGGTGCGGGTGCCGGGGGAAGCGTTCGCGATGCGGATGGTGGAGCCGTCCGGCGCGACGGCATCGATCCCCGCGAAACGGCTGTACTCGCTGACGTTCTGTGCCGTCAGGGCGAAGGATTCGTTGCTGAACACGCTGACGGAGGCGTCCGTCAGGGAGCTGTTGATGTAAACGCCGTTGATCTGCCGTTCATCGTCCTCCGGGACGCCCCGCAGCCCCAGCGGGTCTGCGGGCAGGACCTCGAATCTGAATTCCCGCTTGATGGGGGTGAGGGCATGCATGGTCACCGTCGCCGTATCGGAAATCCAGCTGGTAATGCTGGGATAACCCCGCAAAATGTATGTGTGCGGGTTCAGCTCGCGTCCGAAATAATACTCGACCACCTCGTCCGAGAAGTCGTTGTTGCTCACCATAGCCGTGATCGCCGAGGAAAACGTACCGGTGTCCACGTCGGTGATCGTGTTTGTAAGGCTGCTCCAGTACTTATACTCATCATTATAGTACATGCCGGCTTCATAGAGCTCGAGATGCCCTTCAAAGCCGAAGGATATCTTTGCGGACCATTCGAGCTGGACACCGTCATAGAAATAGCTGAAATCGCCCCAGCCGTTTCCGATCTGGAGGCCGACGTTCTCGCCCTTTTTGTCCACGGTGGTGAAGGTGCCGCTGCTGCCGTCGACCGTTCCGCCGTTGAAGCTGGTAACGTTCGTAAAGGGCTCGTCCAGGTAGCGGTCATCCAGCATCAGTTCCGCACCCTGCTCCACGGCGGGGATCACGATCCGGGCGGTGCCGAGGCCGGCGGTACATTCGCTGACCGGCGTGATCGTCACGTAAAAATCCTTCTCCGTCGTACTATGGCCTACGGGGATCTCCAGGGTGCGGCTCTCCAGACCCATGGGGAAATAGAGCTTCGCGCCCACGCCGGAATAGTCCGTGCCCTGCAGGGCGCTGCCATCGTAGGTGGTGACCTGCACGGTGACGATCTCGTTGATCGCGCCCCGGCGGGTGACGGTCAGCGTAACCTTGCCGTCCTCGGCGAAATATTCCGCCTGGGAAAAGCTCACGACGACCGGCTGCGGCTCATCCTCATCCTGAATGGTGACGTAGCTGGTGAAGAAGTCCTCGTTCAGCTGGAAGCCGTCGCCAGGCTCCTCCAGGGTGAGCAGCAGGCTGCTGTCGCCGTCCGCCTTCTCTGAATAGAGGGGCGTGACGACGAGGAACTTCACGCTCTCCCCCGCCGCGTAATCCAGCTTGAAGAGGTAGCCGGGGATGGAGTTGGGGAGGTCTTCCTCCTGCTCTTCCGGGGGGAGGCTGCCGTCACCGTTGTCATAGAGCTTCTGGAGGCCGGGGCTCATCCAGGAAATATCGCTCCCCAGCGTCTGACGGTCGGAGACCGTGCCGGTGAAGGCGTCCCGGGCCGCCTGCAGACGGTTCGCGGAATTCGGCTCCCCTGCGGCGGGCGCCGCGCCCTCCTCAGCGACGGGCTCGACCTCCTCCGGGACCAGCTCAAGCGTCTCTCCGCCGGTTTCCGTTTCGTCCGCTTCGGCGGTGAGCGTACCCAGATGATTCCCGGCAGCGTCGGTGATGTCCACCTCGCCCTGCCGGGCGATGAGCTCTTCCGCCTCTTCCTCGCTGAGCTCCGGGATTTCGTCGACGGTCTCCTGGTTTTCATAGATGACGTCCACCAGGGAGAATTCCCCCAGCTCCGCCACGGCTTCCTGCTTCACGCGGAAGATCTCAGCCGTATAGTTCACGCCGTAATGGCTGGTGATGTCCGCCAGCTTCAGGGTGACGCTTGCCGCCTCGCTCAGGTCGCCCGCACGCTGGATCGGCACATAAAGCTTATCTTCGCTCTTTTCACCGATCTCAAACTGGCGCTCGCGAATGAAAAACCAATTGCCCTCCGCCAGATCATCCGGGGTGAACAGATCGATCCGGCTGGTGGGGTCCAGCGCGGTGCGGAGTTCCTCTGCCGCAGATGCCAGCACGAGCTCTCCCATCTGGACCGACAGCGCGAGGACCAGCAGGAGTGCGAGCAGTTTTTTGCAGATTTTCTTCATGTTGAGGCTCCTTATCCATCGGGATACTTCCCGGTATTTTCGTTGTGATGCGATCCGCACCTGCCCCGACAGTCTTCCCGCCGGGGCAGCGGATGCGGTCGGGGATCAAACCCGTTTGCGGAGTTCCTCGTCGATCGGCTGCTGCGGCACGCTCGGAAGACCTTCAAAGGGGTTTCCGGCGCCATTGACGCTGTCCAGCGTGTCTTCGGCGACGGGATCCAGATCAGAGACGGGATTCAGCTCCTTGGCCTCTCCTTCGGGCTCTTTCTCAGGGGTGTTTTTCCGGAACAACATGGTTTTTTCTCCTTTCCTGTAATGGAAGTCATTACAGCTCTTGAATTTTCTATGATCCATTTGTTTGATCATCCTGTTTTGGGTCGCGGGAAGGGCCCGCGGCATTTGGGAAACGAAGGGGGCTCAGATATTGGAAAAGTATCGGATCATCCTTTGGCCTTTTCCGCCCAGGTATTGTCGACGATCGTATGAAAATCAACGTGCTCTTTCAATTCTCCGGCTTCCTGCATCACCGCCTGCAGCCGGTCAAGGGCCTCCGGCTCCATGCAAAGGCTGCCGTTCCATGCATCGATGTCCTTATACCGCTGGACTACCCCGGTCAGCACTTCAACGGACGTTCCCGGAAACTGGGGAGCGATCATCCGGGCGGTTTCCTCCGCGCTGTGGGAGAACACCCATTCGATCCCTCTGGTCAGCGCGGCGGTAAACCGGCTCACTTTGTTCTCCCGGTCCTTCAGGTAACTCTGCTTTGCAAAGAAAGCCGTATAGGGGATCTCTCCGCTTTCTTCCCCGATGGAGGCCAGGACGTACCCGTTCCTTGCGGATTCTGTTTCTGTCGCTGTGGGCTCGAACATCGTCACATAATCGCCGGTGCCGCCCAGGAAGGCGCCGGCCATCATATCAAACTGTACGGAAGTATCCACCGTCACGTCCATACCCGGCTGCAGGCCCTTTTGCTTCAGGACATACTCCAGCGTCATCTCCGGGACGCCGCCCTTTCTTCCGCCCAGGATCGTTTTCCCCCGCAGATCCTCCCAGCGGAATTCTTCCGCCGAACGTCCGATCAGAAACGAACCGTCGCGTTTCGTCAGCTGTCCGAAGATGATCGGATAATCCTTCTGCCCTTCCAGGCAGGTATAGATGCACGCTTCCGGTCCGGCAAACCCGATATCCGCCTGTCCGGTAAGCACGGCGATCATGACCTTATCCGCTCCGCCGCCGTTGATGAGCTCCACTTCAAGCCCTTCATCCTTGAAGTATCCAAGCTCGATCGTGGCATAGAGAGGTGCGTAAAATACGGAATGGGTCACTTCGCAAAGCCGAATCTTCGCCTCGTCTTTCGGCATTTTTGCACCGCATCCGGTCACCGCCGTCATCAAGCACAGCAGCGAAAGGATCCCTGCCATGAGCCTGCATGATTTCTTCATTCTCTTTCCCTTCTCTCGTCGGATTCTTCCGTACTTTATCCGATCAGGAACCGCCGAATCTGGTTCTGGTGGCTCTTTCGATCAGCATGATGCCGGCGTGCATGATCATGGCGCAGACGGCCAGCACCGCCACGGAAGTCATGACAAGGTCCATTTTGAATACCTGCGACCCATAGACGATCAGATAGCCCAGCCCGGCCCGGGAAACCAGGAATTCCCCGGTGATCACTCCCACCCAGGATAAACCGACGTTGATTTTCAAGGCATTGACGATCGTGGAAAGATTCGCAGGCAGGACGAGCTTCCGGAAGATCTGCAGCCGGTTCGCGCCCAGCATTCTCATCAGCCTGACCTTCTCCGCGTCCGTCTGATTGAACCCATTCAGCACATTCAGAATCGTGACGATCAGGGATATGGCGAGGGTCATGGCAATGATCGCGCCCGCCCCAGTGCCGATGCAGACGATGAAGACGGGACCCAGCGCGGTTTTTGGAAGCGCGTTGAGAACCACCAGATACGGATCCAACACCTTCGATACCGCCGGGCTCCACCAAAGGACAACCGCGATGAGGATACCGAGTATGGTTCCGCTCACAAATCCGGAGATCGTTTCCAACACCGAAGTCCCCACATGCCGCCACAGTGCGCCGGATACGGAAAGGTCCTTCCCTGTCGCAAGGATGCGGCTGGGACTGCTGAATACGAAGGGATTGAGAATGCCGCTTCTGGTCAGAACTTCCCATAAAACGAGAAGCAGGATCAGAACCGCGATGCGAAATACCCGGATCCTGAGAAATTCCGTTTTCCGTCTGCGCAGATACGCGCTACGCCTGTCGCTCCCTGCGATATTGCGGAGTTCATTCATGGACTTCAAGCTCCCCCCATATATCCTTGATCATGGAGCCGAACGCCTCGTGTTCCAGCCGTTCCATCGGGGGAATATTCTTCAGCGCGGACAGCTCGTGGATCGCTTTCACCTTTCCGGGTCTTCGGGTCAGAACGATCACCCTGTCCGACAGCATCAGGCTTTCCGAAATATCATGCGTGACGAGAAGCGCAGTCTTGTGTTCATTCCGGATAATGGTATGGATGTCAACGGAGACCGCCACCCTGGTCTGATAATCCAGCGCGGAAAACGCCTCGTCCAGCAGCAGGAACCGGGGATCTGTCACCAGGGTCCGGATCAAAGAGCACCGTTGGCGCATTCCTCCGGAAAGCTGATCCGGCCTCATGCGGCCCACGTCCCTCAGGCCGTATTTCTCCATCATTTCCTCCGCTTTCCGATAAAACTCCGGCCCCTTTCTTTGAATCTCCAGGCCGAGGGTAATATTCGAACGGATATTCCGCCAGGAAAACAGCTGATCTTTCTGGGGCATGAAGCCGATTTCCGTGGTGGGCGCGGTTATGGGTTTCCCGTCTATGCGCACCTCTCCGTACGTTGGATGCTCCAAGCCGGCAGCAATGGCCAGAAGGGTCGATTTTCCACAGCCGGATGGTCCGACCAGGCTGACGAATTCCCCCTCTTCGATCTGAAAGCTGACGTCCTTAAGCGCTTCGATCTCGCGTTCCGGTGTCTGATAGACATGGCCGACATGGTCCACTTCCAATAGCAGTTTCGGCATACCGTCTCCTTTTCAAAGCAATTCCCGTCCGGCAGCTTTCCGCTTTTGCAGGCCCCTGGGGCACCGTGAAGGGTTCGCAGATGCCCGCACCCGGGCGGCGTTCAGTTTGCCGGAAGCTCCCGGACGATCGCCAGCGTATCCCGGGCAATGACCAGCTCCTCGTCGGCGGGTATGACCATGACCGCAACCTTGCTGCCGCGGGCTGATATGCGTGTCGCTCCGCTGTAACTGTCCTTCTGCTCCGGCTCGAGCCTGACCCCCAGATAGGTGAGATAGGCACAGATCGCTTTGCGGGCAGCGGCACTGTTCTCCCCGATCCCGGCGGTGAAGATGATCCCGTCCACACCATTCATGGCGGCGGCGTAGGCGCCGATGGCCTTCGCCACGGCATAATGGTAGATCTCCAGCGCGAGTGCCGCGCGGCTGTCCCCCGAATTGGCGGCGGCCTCCAGGTCGCGGTAATCCGAGGAGAGGCCCGAAACCCCCAGCAGACCGGATTCCTCCTGGAGAACTGCAGTGACCTCTGAAACCTCCAGATCGCAATTCTCGGCCAGATACCCGATCATCGCCGGGTCGATATCCCCGCTCCTGGTCCCCATGGGGAGACCGGAGGCCGGCGTAAAGCCCATGGTGGTATCGATGCTTTTCCCGCCCAGAACCGCGCAGACGGAGCTGCCGCCTCCCAAATGGCAGGAGATCAGCTTCAATTCCTCCGGTGATTTGCCGAGAAGCTCGGCGGCGCGCCGGGCCGCATCCCTGTGGGAGATCCCGTGAAAACCGTAGCGGCGCACCTGATAATCCTCGTAGTATTCGTAGGGGATCGCGTACAGGTAGGCTTTTTCCGGCATGGTCACATGAAATGCGGTATCAAACACGGCAACCTGCGGCACTTCGCCCAGGAGCTCCCGGCATGCCTCGATTCCCGCGAGAGCGGCCGGATTATGCAGCGGCGCCAGAGAGACACAGTCCCGGATGGTCTTCAACACTTCCCCGTCAATGCGCACGGAGTCCTTCAGGCTTTCTCCGCCATGGACCACCCGGTGGCCGACGGCCCGGATCTCGGACAGGCTTTCCAATACGCCATACCCGGGAGAAGTCAACAGATCAAGCAGAGCGGCGATGGCTTCCTCATGGGTGGGGAAAAGCCGATCCTCATCCAGCACGGCCCCGCCATTCTGCGGTTCGAAGCGCAGATGACCGTCAACACCGATGCGGTCAGCCGCTCCCTTGGCCAGAAGCGTCTCGCTCTCCATCTCATAAAGCCGGAATTTGACCGACGAACTGCCGCAATTCAGCACCAGGAGCTTGAAGGGTGTGCCTGAGTGCACCACCGACGAGGGAGACGCCGCGCAGCCGGCCAGCAGCGCTGCCGCCAGCAGGAGGATCACAAGCGATTTCAGTACCTTCATAGACTTTCTCCCATCAGGGCATGGTTCATGATGCTGGACGCCCGCTCAGAAGCGCTTCACGGTCCGCAGAATGTTCTTCCCATCCGCATACGCATAGGAGACTTCATCCATCAGCTTCCGCACCATGAAAATGCCAAGACCGCCGATCTTCCGTTCCCGGGCCTTCAGGGAGGTATCCGGCGTTTTCATCGTCAGCGGGTCAAAGGGGATGCCGCTGTCCAGAAAGGTCAGGACGGCCGCCCGGGGCTCCGATTCGGCCTCCAGCCGCACGGTGGCGCTCCCCTCCCCGCCCGCAAAGGCGTAGCTGACAATATTGGCGAAGATTTCGTCGATCACGACAAACAGCTGCTGCCGGATCCCCTCGGGGCAGTCCATCGCTTCCAGCTCCGCGCCGACGAAGGACTTGATCGCCGAGAAACTTTCCGTTTTCGCGTCAACCGTTAATTCCTTCATTCTCGGTCCCCTCCGCGGCATCCCTGCCCCGGTATTCGATGCAGAGCATGGTGAGATCGTCAAACTGTTCCGCCTCTCCGACAAAATCCGCCACCGCCTTGTCCACAGACCGCAGAATACCCTCGGGCGACTCGTCCATAGCGGCGTTCAGGGCCGCCACCGTCCGATCCATACCGAACAGCTCATGGCCGACATTCATGGCCTCGGCCACGCCGTCGGTATAGACGAACAGCTTGGAGCCCGGCTCCAGGCGCAGCTCGTATTCCTTGTACTTCATTCTCGCCATCCCGCCCAGGACGAAGCCGTGTTTGTCCTTGACGATCTCGAAGGAGCTGCCCGGCGTTTTGAGGATGGGGTATTCGTGTCCCGCGTTCGCTGCGGTCAGGACGCCGCTCCTGAGGTCGAGGATGCCGAACCAGACCGTGACGAACATCTTTTCCTCATTGCTCTCGCAGAGCAGCCGGTTCACCGTTTCCAGCACCTCCTGGGGACTGTGTCCCGCCGCGGCCTGGGTCTGGAGCATATTTTTCGCCATCATCATGAACATGGCGGCGGGGATACCCTTGCCGGATACATCCGCGATGACCAGGGCCAGACGATCCTCGTCCACAAAGAAGAAGTCATAGAAATCGCCTCCCACCTCCTTGGCGGGGGTCATGCTGGCATAGATGCTGAACTCCCGCCGGTCCGGGAAGGGAGGAAATTTATTCGGCAGCATATCCGCCTGAATGCGGGTAGCCAGTGCAAGCTCCGTACCAACGCGCTCCTTCTCCGCCGTCATGGCCAGGATATTCCGGAGATACCCTTCCATCTGATCCGACAGCTTCCCGAAGGTGTTGGCCAGGATCTCGATCTCGTCCCCGGTGCGGTAAACATCGTCCATTTCGAAGACGAACCGATCCCCCGTCAGGTCCTCGATCCGCTTCGTCATGACCCGGATGGGATTGGTGATCTTGCCCGATAAGGATACGGCAGCCAGAGAAGCGTTTGCGATCAGGAGGATCACGACGATCAGGATCAAGAGGGAGGAACGCTTGAAGGAACGGCTGTACTGCTCGCTCGCCCCGGAGCTGATCTCATCCACTTCCCTGAGAAGCTCCTCCGTCGGCTGTTCCAGTTCGCTCTTCGGGACAAAGGTGATCAGCGTCCAGCCCAGGGACTCCATCCGCGCATAGGCGGCGTAATAGGCTTCGCCGTCGATCTCCGCATCGCCGAGACCGCTCTCCTGCGCGAGGGCCTCATGGATCAGGGACACAAGCGATTCATTGCCGGTATCCCGGATGTCCGAGGACATATCGTTCACCATTTCCAGTTCGCCGGATCTCCGTGGGGAGTAGACCAGCTGCCCCTCATCGCTGACCATGATGGAGAAGCCGTTTTCGCCGACGCCCACATCTGAAATGAAGTCCTGAATCACGCTCAGCTTCGTGGAGCCCTGGAGAACCGCGGCCAGCTCTCCGTCCAGGTAAATCGGATAGCCGTATTCCACCTCGGGAAGCTCGAGGAAATAGCTGTGGACCGCCAGGGTGAAGCAGAATTCCCCCGCCTCCACCGCGCTCACATACCAAGGCCGTACCGTGGGATCGTAGGGATAGATCTCCCCGTTTTCGTCAAACTTCTCGTTCGAGACCGTATCCATCGCCAGAGTGGTGCCGTTGGGCAGAGAAATATAGCAGTCCCGCGTGCGTTTATCGTTGCCGCGGATGATCTCCGCCATCATCGGCTCGAGTGTCGCGAGCTTTCTCACCAGAGTGCGCGTCCCGGGGTCGTTCGCCGCTTCGTCGCTCGCAAAGATGAGCTGGAGGGCATATTGCCCCGCGTTCTTCGGATCCGGCGGATAGACCTCCCGTTCGCCGTACTGATCGGGATGCTCGAGGATATCCTGCACCTGAAGGGCAAGCATGGTAAAATCATGCTTCATGGTCCAGAACTCGCCGTCCGCGTTCTTCGCCGTCAGGGTAATCGTGTTGAGCATGTTTGCGTAGGTCAGGTCCGTCATCGTCTCTTCGGAGCGCTGCTTGATGGCCGCGTTCTGGGAGGCGTTCGTCTCTGCGGCGACGCGCGTGGAGGCCCGCAGCTGCAGGATGCCGATCACCGCAAAGGCCACGGATGCGGTGATGACCAGCAGGCTGCAAAGCAAAAACAGTTTTCTCCTCAGTCCCCCGGCTGTCGGTAATCTATTGTTTTCCATGATGCCATGCTCCTTGCCCCATCCGGAAACCGCCCTGTGCCGATTCCCGGCAGGATGCTGTCCGATCACTCCAGTGAAAGAACATCCTCAAATCCTGTAATGTTGAATATATTGCGGATCGTATCGTTCAAATTCACGACTTTCACCTGCTGGCCTCCTTTTTCCTCCATAGCCTGCTCTGCGGCCAGCAGCACCCGCAGCCCGGCGGAGGAGATGTATTCCAGCTTTTCAAAGTCGATGGTCACCGAATCCGCCTCCGGCAGCAACGGCTCCAGTTCCGCCTCAAAATCCGGTGAGCTCAGCGTATCCAGCTCCCCCTCCAGCGCGATGAACAACGCGCCGTTTTCCAGTTTCTTTACTACGTTCAGCATGATTCCCGCCTCTTTACCTCTTGACGTTCAGCAGATTTTCCAGAAATCCATAGTTGAAATCGCCGCCGATTTCATCGGGGAACAGGTTGCCGAGATCGTTTTTTTCGATGTTTCCCGCGGCCAAGCCGTCGGCCACGGAGGTCAGCAGATCGTTGTCCAGAGCCTGCAGATCGGACGTTTCGATCTGATACCCCAGGGTTTCGGCCACTTCGGCGGCGGTCTTGCCTCCCGCTTCCTTCCGGTTTCGGATCTCCTGCCATAAAAGGGCTGCTTCCTCCCTACTGATTTGATCGCCTGACAGGGCCCGGATCGCTTCTGTGCTGTCCGCGATCATTCGCCCATCGGGACCTCCTTTTTGTTGTAGCATTTTTTGCATCTGTACAGAATGAACTGGTGAGCATCCTCGTAGAATCTCTTCTCCTCCGCCCAATCGTGGATTCCGCCGCTGGGACAGGGATCAAAATTGCTGTAGGTGATGGTCCATAAGCTGCATGAATCATTGGATAAGCAAAACTCGCCGACCTTCGCGGTGGAGGAGCACCCATCCTTCAGCCAGTCCCGGTCCTTCCCGCCGGACACAGCCTCCAGTTCGTCATCATCCACCTTTTCGAGGCCCAGCGCGCCATGATGCGCCTCGATCTCCTGCCAGAACTCAGATGTTTTTTCTTCTGCGCTGCCGCCCAGCAGCGCTTTCACCTCTTCTTCGCTGTTCGCTTTCAGTAGTTTTTCTTTCAGTTCCTTTGTGATTTCCATGTTTTTCCCTCTTTTGAATCAGTAGGATATTGTTTTTGTTTTTCCGTATCTTGTGCAGGTCCATCGTCTCCTGATGGTTTTTCCGTACAATTTCCATGGTCGGCGGTGCGCAGCTCCCGGAGGAAGCCGCTCGGACATTCTTCCTGCATTGACGACAACAGCCTGGCTGCCGGCTCCTGATCGTTTATCCTGCCGCAGTTCCTTGTCGATGTTCATCGTTTTTCCCGCTTTTTATTCTGAAACGCCCAGACTTTCCAGCAGCGCGTCCTTTTTTGCTTTCCACCCGCCCTTGAAATATGCGCAGGCGGTAGGGTCGGGCTTCAGGTAGTCGGTCGAGCCGTCCCGCACGGCGATGGCTCTGCACCCGCCGCAGCAGGCGCAGCGGTATTCGCAGGAAGCGCATTCCGGATTGTGGGTCATGAAATCGCTGATCCGGGCATTGATGATATCCATGTAGAGAGAATCGTCCAGGATCTCTTCGAGGGGCGTCTCCAGCATGCTGGGAAACTGCTGTTCAATGGGGCAGCCCACCATGCTCATGCAGGGCAGTACCCGGCCCTGCGGACTTACGTACATCCCGTTTCGCACGTGGCCGCACAGGAGCGCCTTAGGAAAACTTTCCTCCTTTATGTTCTTTTCACAATAGGACCGGGGATTCATTGCGGGCCGGTCGCAGTTGAAGATGCCCTCCAGGCCGATGGGCATGGGCTTTCCGTCGGCGAGATACTGAGGAATGTAATCCAGAAACGCCTGCCAGGTCTCCTCCTGTGTCAGGTAATGCTCGGATTCGTTCGCCCATTCGCCCTGGGGAGAGGCGTTGCCGATTTTCAGCCCTTGGCAGCCCAGGGAGGCCAGCAGGTTTACGCTCTCCCGGATACAGCCGGCGCTTTCCCGGCAGATCACCATGGAAGCGGTAAAGCTGAATCCCCGCTCGCGGCAGCGGCGCATGGCGTCCAGCACGATCTTTTCCGCGCCGGGTACGCCGCGCATCCAGTCGTGATGACCGACGCCGTCGAAGCTGAACTGGATGGACGGGCGCATCCCGCGCTTCTCGAGCCGGTCCAGGAATTCGTCCGTCACCAGCAGGCCGTTGGAATAGAGCGCGGTGATGGAGATCTGCCTGGCCCGGATTGCATCCACCAGCTGCCAGAAATCCTTCCGTACCATGGGTTCGCCCCCGGTGAGCTGCACCGTGCGGATGCCGCAGCGGTCGAAGGCGTCCAGCATGGTCATCAGCTCGTCCCATGTCGGCTCTCCCTGCGCCCCGTGCGGCGCGGACATGAAACAATGGCGGCAGCGGTAGTTGCACCGCCCGGTGATGGACCACTGCACCTCGTTTTTGAACCGGGCGGGATAAAAGCGGTATTCCTGATCAGGCGCAAGCCTGTCCTCCGGGTTGCATTCCCGGATGAAGCCGTTTTTCAGCCAATGGTCGAAACGCTTTGTCTCTCCCTCCGTCAGCTTTTCCCGGTCAATGACCGTCTGTCCGTCGCAGCACAGGAGCAGAAAGAAATCATCCTGCCGGAAGAATTCCGTTTTCCCGGTGAAATAGTTCTGGAGGGCATAAGGCAGCTTCTTCCAGCCGCGCAGGACATACGGACGGCTGAGCAAATAATGCACGGTCATGAAACTCTTCTTCCTTCCGGGTCATTCCGCCGCTTCCGCGGGCGTATCCAGCCGCTGACGCGCTACCAGCTCGGCAAACAGGCCGTCCCTTGCGATCAGCTCGGCGTAGGTGCCGTCCTCGATGATCTTCCCCTTATCCAGCACCAGGATGCGGTCGCAGTTTTTGATGGTGGAAAGCCGATGGGCGATGACGATGCGGGTGCTGTTCAGACTGTCCAGCGCCTCGGAAACCTGCTTCTGCGTCTTGTTGTCCAGAGCGGAGGTAGCCTCGTCGAACATGAGGACCTTCGGCTTCGGCGCCACGGCGCGGGCAATCATCAGCCGCTGTTTCTGCCCGCCGGAAATACCGCCCTGTCCTTCGGAGATCATAGTCTGCATCCCCATGGGCATGGCGCGGATATCGTCGGCGATCCCGGCCATTTCCGCGGCTTTCCATGCCTCGTCCAGCGTCAGCTCCGGCGCCGAGATCACGATGTTTTCGTAGATATCGCCCTGGAACAGACTGCCGTCCTGCGTAACCGCTCCGATGCGGCGGCGCAGGGAGCGAAGGTCGAGCTTCGTCATATCGCGGCCGTCGTAGTAGATCGCGCCTTTTTCCGGCGTCTCGAAGCCCAGCAGCAGCCGCATCAGGGTGGATTTTCCGCAGCCCGTGGTCCCGACGATGGCAACGTATTCCCCGGCCTTGATCTTGAGGCTTATGCCATCCACCACATAGGGCATGGAATCCGTATAGCGGAAATAAACGTTCGAGAGTTCAATGCTGCCGGAGAGCTTTGTGACCATTTCCTTGTTCTCCGAGGATTCCGGCGCCGTTTTCAGAATCGGCTCCGCCATTTCCAGAATGGGGCGGATGTTCGCCGCCGAAAGCGCTACGCCGCTCAGGGCGGAAAACGCCCCCATAACCGCACCATAGGCTGCGTTGAAGGAGATATATTCCGGACCGGTGACCCGGGTCTGTACCGCAAGATCATACAGGAGAAGCGTTCCCGCAAGGGAGACCGCCATGGTGATCACGCCGCTTACCTTCAGAAACAGGGGCGGGTTGTATGTCCGTTCCGAGACCTCAGAATAGGAATCCGCCCAGCGGGCAAAGGCTCTCTTCTCCGCGCCGGCCAGCTTGATCTTCTGGATGCCGGTGATGAGCGCATAGCTGATGCCGCTGTTTTTCGCGCCGGTCTGCATCGATTCCCTTCTGATCCTCATCTGCATGAGGGAAGCCGCGGCGCTGATGCCCACCGTGAGCACGATGATCACAAGGCTCGGCACCACAAGCGCCGGCGCATAACGGAAGATCTGCGTGATGTACAAAAGGCTCATCAGACTCGTCAAGCCCATGGAGAACACACTCCCCATCAGCAAGGCGCATAGCTGGTTGACCGAACCGATTCTGCTCGACAGTTCACCGGAGGAGTACTGCCGGAAAAAACGGGGGGGCAGATTCATCACGCGGGTCATGATCGCCGCCTCCACAGACAGGGACGTTTTGATCTGCAGACGGTTCATGGCAATGGACCGGACCGCGGAGATCAGCATTCCGGAGATCGAGACGCAGACGATGAACACCGCCGTTCCGAGGAGGAGCGGCGCGCTGCCGCTGTCCAAAACAAATCCGGTCAGCGTCTTTGTGAGCCGCGGCATGAGCATGCCCACCAGCGTGGACAGCAGCGTCAGCGCCGCGATCATCGCGAAATCCGATGCGTTCATGCAGCTTTTCAGGTATTTGAGGAGATCGGGAATACCCAGCTCTTTTTGCGGAAGCGGACGGTAGAAGCAGATCGCTTCCGGCTGCAGAAGTGCCGAAGTATTCTTGTCCAGCGTGACACAGTCTCCCGTCATCGGGTCTCTGTACCAGTATCCCTTAAAGGGCTTCGGCAGCAGGGCAAGGGGGTATCCGTCCTCCTGCCGGAAGGCCAGGATGGGACCAAAGCCGTCCCGATACCAGTTTTCCTCCAGTTTTACGGTCCGCCGCATGATCCCGTGGGGACGCAGGCAGTATTCCAGCTGTTCATCCGCATCCTTGACGCCGGCGGGGATCTCCACTGGCTTAATGTGATAGTATTTGAGAATCTCGTCGATGGCGGCCTTGGAGATCAGCCGCTCGTCATTCAGCACCTCGGCGCCGGTCTTTCCCAATACCACGGAGGCCATGCGAAAAATGGAGTCTTCAAAAACGCTCTGGTCGCTCTGCTTTCTCTGGCGGACCTGTTTATCAAACCATCCCATTCTTCCCACCCCCCTCAATCATTGGAGATGAGCTCCGCGTACATGCCGCCCCGGGCGTAGAGCTCCTCGTGGGTGCCGCGCTCCACCACCTTGCCCTGATCCAGCAGGATGATCTCGTCGCAGTCCCGGATGGTGGACAGGCGGTGTGCGATCACGATGCAGGTGATGCCGCGCTTTTTTACCGCCTTTACCAGCTCGTATTCGGTCTTGGCGTCCAGCGCGGAGGTCGCCTCGTCCATGATGATGACAGAGGGATCCTGAGCAAGCACACGGGCGATCTCCAGGCGCTGCCGCTGTCCGCCGGAGAGATCCTTGCCGCCTTCGATGAGCTTTCCGTAAAAGCCGCCGTCACGGGCCATGATATCGTCATAGATCTGCGCGTCATGGGCAGCCAGGATCATTTCAAAATCCGCTATGGAGTTGTCCCACATCTTGATGTTGTTCGCGATGGTGTCCTCGAACAGCACGATATCCTGGTCCACGACCGCCACGGAGCTGGTAAACACCGTCCGGTCGATCTCGGAGATCGGCTTGCCGTCAAAAAGGATCTCTCCGCTCCATGGCTGGTACAGTCCGGAGATCAATTTGGAAAGCGTGGACTTGCCGCAGCCGGAGGTGCCGACGAAAGCCACGCGGCTGCCGGGCTTCATGGACATGGAAAAATGCTCGATGAGGGGCTTGCCGAGACGCGAGTAGCCGAAGGTGACGTCTCTGAGTTCCACGTTGCCCCGGAGCTTGGAATAATCGACCTCCTCTTTCAGGGGCTCGTCAGAGTAGTTCGGATCCGCCGGGTATTCCATCACATCCTCGACGCGTTCCATCTGCGTACGCATCTCCTGAATGGTCTGTCCGGCGGAAATCAGCGTCATGGCGGGGGCCGTGAACGCGCTCAGAAAGCCCTGGAACGACAGGATCATACCGAGGGTGAATTCGCCGCGCATGGCGAGCCACACGCCCAGCACCAGCACGGCTGAGCTCGCCAGGGAGTTGAGCAGACCCGGGATCATGCCGAGGTACTGATTGAGCTTGGCGAATCTGACGCTTGCCGCGTTGACGGAGGCCTGATAGCCCGCCCATTTCTGGAAATATCCGTTTTCCGCGCCGCTGGCCTTGATGGTCTCCACCATCTGTACGCCGGAAACCGTGGCCGCGGCAAGTTTGCCGCTGTCCCGCATCTGGACGCGGGTGATATTCACCCGCTTTTGGGATATGTACTGGGAAAGGAACAGATTCAGTACAATGGTGACGATGCCGACGATGGTCAGCGCAGCACTGTAGCGCAGCATGACCGCGAGATAGAACACCATCATGATCGTATTGAGCAGCAGGGGCGCGAAGGTGTTCACCAGCGTGCCGGCAATGGAAGCGTTCGTCCCCTGACGCTGGAGGATGTCCCCCGACATCCTTTGGGAGAAAAACTCCATCGGCATTCTGAGCACCTTCCACATATAGGAACTGGAACCCACCAGCGCCATTTTGCCGTTGATCTTCATGCTGTAGATCGCCTGCACCCAGGCAACGGCAATCTGAAGCAGTCCCATCAGCGCCAGGAGCCCGAGGAAAGGGGTCAGAAGCTCCCGGTTCTCGCCGGTGAGCAGACGATCCATAAAGAAGCGGGAAAAGATCGGATTGATGACGCCGAACAGGTAGCCGATGACCGCTGAGATCATGACGAACGCCACCGCGGCTCCCGCGCCGATCAGACGTTTGCGGACAAAGGCCAGCGTGCTTTTCCGTTTTCCCCCAGGCTCGAAGCTCTCGCCGGGCGTGATCTGAAGACAGATGCCGGTAAAGGCTCTGTCGAATTCCTCCATGGGGACCTTGACCTCGCCCCTGGCCGGATCGTTGAGGTAAGCATAGTTACCCTTGAAGCCGCAGAGTACGACAAAGTGGTTGAAATTCCAGTGGATGATGCAGGGATAGCTCACCTTGGTCTTGATCGCGCTCAACTCGGCACGAAAGCCCTGGGCCGTAAAGCCATAGCTCCGGGCGGCGATCAGCACGTTCTTCGCGCTGGATCCGTCCCGGCTCACGCCGCAGTCCAGCCGCACCTGCTCCAGCGGCACCCATTTCCCGTAATAGGCCATCACCATCGCGAGGGATGCGGCGCCGCATTCCAGCGCCTCCATCTGCATCACGACGGGCACCTTGACCCTTCCCGTCTTCACGGGCTCTCTGCTCCCGTTTCTTTTCATGCCTGCAGTCCTTTAATTGAACAGGAGCTGCAGGATCTGGGTCTGCCTGTAACCGACCGTTGCCTGATAGGATCCGTCTGCCAGGGCAGTTTCCGCCTGGGCAAACAGTTTGCCATCCGAAGCGCGCCCGACACTGACGATGGGAGAAGAAGTATCGCCCACCGCTACGTTCATTCCGGGCTTCACGTTTTTTGCCAGCGCCTCGTCCTCAAAAGTGACCGTCATGACGCCGCCCTTTACCTCCGCGGCGCCGGTGACGAAGCTGTCGATATAGGCAGAGGACCCCCACACCAGCATCCCCGCCAGGATCAGCACCACCGCAGCCAGGATGATCCATACCGACGGATTCGTGACGCGAAGATAGTCGTTGAGCTGTTCCGGGGACTGGATCCGCTCCAGGCTGGCCTTGCGATATACCGGTGACTGTCCCATTTGATTTCTCCTTGTTCCCGCTTGCTGATTCTTCGGACGCCGACGGCGAATCCGCTCTTCAAATGACAATAATGCAGTATAATTGTATCGTTTTGCGGTAATGATTTCTATGGATGGGAACAGAATGAAGCCCCCCAAAAAAAGCAAAACCTCCGCCGCCCCGCATCTCCACGCGGACGGCAGAGGTTATTTCATCATCGGATGACGATATGCACTCGGTTGTGATATCCGTCCTCCCGGATCGGCGTATAGCTCATCTCCGAAACCGTGTCCCGGAGGAGCATGTAAGCCAATTTGTTCCCTCCTGAAGCCGGATCGAGGGGATCCCCGTTGCAGCGCACATCGATCGCGGCTTCGCCGCTGCTCTTGTCGTATTCCACAACAGCCGGGATCTTCGGGTCCGGCAGTGCGGGAAGCCCTTGGCAGGTATCTGCCGCCGGGGGGAACGAAATGAAGCCTCTCTTGTTTTCCATAAGGAAACCGGATATGATTGTTTTGGAAATTTATATGCTTCAAGAGAGAGGAGAAGGCGGCGTGATGCAGTCCCTGGAGGCTTTCGGAAAACGCATTCGAGCGCTGCGGCAGGAAAAGAATCTTTCTCAGCAGCAGCTTGCCGACCTGATGTTCGTGACGCGGAAAACCGTCGGCAACTGGGAAAACGGGAACCGGATGCCGGATATCACGATGCTCTCCCGTCTTTCCCGGCATCTTGGCGTGCAGACCTATGAGCTGCTCGATGAGATCAGCGGCCCCGATGAGCAGCCGGTCCTCATTATCGTGGAGGATGAGTCCGTTCTCCTGAAGGGTTTCGTCCACATTCTGGAGGATACGCTGCCCCGGGCGGACATCTACGGCTTCGAGACCGGCGCGGAGGCTCTGCGCTTTGCCGAGAGCAATCATGTGGCTGCGGCGTTTCTGGATATCGAGCTTTTCGGTGAAAGCGGGATCGACCTGGCCGCTAAGCTGATGGAACTCAATCCGCATACCAACATCATTTTCCTGACCGGTCATACCGAGTATACCGCCGATGCGCTGGATCTCCACTGCAGCGGGTATATCCTCAAACCGCTGACGCCCGAGAAGGTCCTCCGCGAGGCCGCGCACCTGCGGTTTCCCGTGCGGGGGCTGAATCCATGAAGAAGGAGACGCTCGGGAAATCCCTTCCCACCGACCTTGCCGCCGCTGCGGTTTTCCTGCTCTGCGTTTTGCTCGTCGTACTCATCCACCTCAATCCCGGCTCGGAGCGATACGCAAACGCGGTCAATCCCTTCTTCCTTTTGCAGCCGGATTCCGTCGAGGTGGAGGCCATCCCGGACTATGCCGGCACCCGTCGGACCTATACCTTTACGCTCCCTGAGGCGGATTCCGCCACGACAACCGGCGCGCGTCTGAGCGTTTACCTGCGGCATACCCTCGCGGAGTTCAGCATAGACGACAGCACGCTGTTCAACGATCTCACGGGAAGTGAAGCATCCCATATCGGAAAAACGCCGGGCAGCTATTGGGTCAGTATCCCCGTACGCCCGGTCTACGCAGGGAAAACCGTTCGGGTCACGCTGACGCCGGTTTATGAGAGCGTCCGGAACGATGAACCCGTATTTATGATCATCGGCCGCGACACGCTCTTGAGCATGATCGAGCTGCCGAAGGACGGCTTTCTGCTGATTCTGAGCCTTACGGCGGCTGCAGCGGGCCTTTTCCTTATGATCATCTCTCTGGTTCTTCCCCTGGACGGGCAATACCGGCGGCGCATCATCTACCTCGGCGCCGTAACGATGGCGGCGGGACTCTGGAAGCTCTGCGGCCTTCCGGTCGTCACCTTGATCCTGGACTATGTGGGCATCCAAAAGGAGATATGGTATACCGGCGCCGTGAGCTACCTCCTCATGATGGTGCTCTCCCTCCGGCTGCTGACCGCCATGCGGGACGGCGGGGAGAGCCGCCCCGGAACGATCTGCGTCTATGTCTCCGCCGGGGCGGCCATCCTGCTGCTGGTCCTGCAGCTTCTGAACCTCGTGGAACTGCATCAGGCGCTGATCTGGTATGGCATCGGCATGGCGTTCCTGCACCTCGTCTCCCTGTTCGGGAAAAAGCCCAGCCGTTCGGAGCTTCTGTGGCTGCTTCCGTTTTATCTGACCCTCGGCATCGACCTTGTGATCTATTTCCTCTGCGGCTCCATGCGCGGCGCTCCGGCATTTCTCATTTGGGTCATCCTGAATCTGTTCGTACGCGGTTTCGGCTTCATCCGTGAAGCCATCCTGCGGGAACGGGACCTGCGCAAAAAGGAGGAGGAGCTGCGCAACGCGAAGGTCACGACCATGATGAATCAGATCCGCCCGCATTTCATCTACAACACGCTCAGCTCGGTCTATGTGCTCTGCCGGGATGATCCGCCCCGTGCCATGGAAGTCATACAGGACTTCACCGCATACCTCCAGGCAAATTTCACCGCCATATCCGCAGACAGTCTCATCTCCTTTACGGATGAACTGCGCCATACAAAAGCATATCTCGCGGTGGAAGCCATCCGTTACGGCGACAAACTCACCGTGGAGTTCGACACACAGCACACGGCATTCCGTCTTCCGGCGCTGACCCTGCAGCCGCTGGTGGAAAATGCCGTCAAGCATGGACTCGGCAAGGGCGTCGGACCGGAGCACATCAAGGTACGTACCCGGTCGGAAGATGACCGCGCAGTCATTACCGTGGAAGACGACGGTCCGGGCATCCGGTCCGCATCCAAGGATTCCGAGGTGCATATCGGCCTTGCGAATGTACGGGAGCGGCTGGAGCTCATGTGCGGCGGAACGCTGGAATGCGCGAGCCGGCCCGGAGGTGGAACCGCTGTGACGGTCACGATCCCCGCGCAGAGGTAAAAGGACGAAGAGGCATTTTCCATTTTCGATGATTTGTGCTATAAGCATCAGGACGCATCCTCAGCGTGATGCTCACAGGGGGATCATGTGTTGTAACGGAGGGAATTCATGATTTGCTTTTTAACGAGCAGAGTAGATCTCCCTGACTTGGGGATACTGAATCCTGCCAATCGTTTAATCGATGAACTACGGCTGCGTTTTCCTAATCCTTGCAGAGCCCTGCACATTTGCTCTGATCCCGATGGCTGGAACAAAACGGACTACTATGCTGCCCACACAAAG
>JAEEGL011297182.1_pt1 | contig 27216 bp, 18 predicted proteins | sample 9134231 | NCBI WGS metagenome assembly JAEEGL01 (sample SAMN16246548, study PRJNA631951) | gut metagenome | biome: gut microbiome; feature: rumen; material: fiber-attached | host: Bos | place: Iran: Karaj | collected 2018-10 | reverse complement strand
TAGAAGGATTTTTAACGGGGGTAGAATGATGGCGGTTTTGGTAACGGGCGGCGCCGGCTATATCGGCAGCCATACGGTTGTAGAATTACTGAATGCGGGTTACGAAACGGTGGTTGTTGACAACCTTTACAACGCAAGCAGGGAATCACTGAAAAGAGTGGAAGAGATCACGGGCAAAACAGTGACGTTTTATGAAGTGGATCTGTTAGACCGCGATGCCTTAAACCGGGTGTTTGAAAAGCATTCGATCGAGAGCGTGATCCATTTTGCCGGCTATAAGGCAGTCGGTGAATCCGTGCAAAAACCGATCGAATACTATTACAACAATATCGCAGGCACGCTGGTTCTGTGCGACGTGATGAGAAAACATGACGTGAAGAGCATTGTGTTTTCCTCCTCGGCAACGGTTTACGGAGATCCCAAAGAGCTTCCGATCACGGAAGAGACGAAGACCGGAGGGGTGACCAATCCTTACGGACAGACCAAATTCATGATCGAACAGATCCTGCAGGACATTTTTGTATCGGATCCGGAGTGGAAGATCATTTTGCTCCGTTATTTCAATCCGATCGGCGCCCATCCTTCCGGCATGATCGGGGAGGATCCGAACGGAATCCCCAACAATCTGCTTCCTTATGTGGCGCAGGTTGCAGTCGGAAAGCTTGAGAAGATCCATGTGTTCGGGAATGACTATGATACGGTGGACGGCACAGGCGTTCGGGATTACATCCATGTTGTGGATCTGGCCAAAGGCCATGTGAAGGCCTTGGAGCGGATCGCGGAACATGAGAGCAGGAACGAGGGCGGTGTGGACATCTACAATCTCGGTACCGGTAACGGCAGCAGCGTGCTGCAGATCATCCGGGCATTTGAAGAAGCCTGCGGAAAGAAACTGCCCTATGTGATCGACGCAAGACGTCCCGGCGATATTGCCGCATGCTACGCCGATGCGTCCAAAGCCTACCGCGAACTGCATTGGAAGACGGAGAAGGATCTGTCCGACATGTGTCGTGATACATGGAACTGGCAGAGTCACAATCCGAACGGATACGGGGATGCGTAAGAGGATTATATGAATCGAAACCGGGCAGCTTTTCCGGATTCGATGACGTCATAGAGGAAGAGAAGCCGGATAAAGTGACCGGTTTCGCAATAGGAAATCATATGGATGGTTCAATGCATGCAGTACCCATGACGGAACTCATCCTGGATGACGGCCGCATCGAGGCCATGGATGAGCACTTAAGTCCTGAAGAACTCTATCAGGACCTGATTGAACGTGTGCAAAAATACCATCCGTCCGATGATATTTCCCTGATCGAAAAGGCCTATCAGGTCGCAAGAGATGCGCATAAGGATCAGCTGCGCCGTTCCGGGGAACCCTATATCATCCATCCTTTGTGTGTTGCCATTATCCTTGCGGACCTGCAGCTCGATAAAGAATCGATCGTGGCAGGCCTTCTGCATGATGTCGTGGAAGACACCATTATGACGGAGGAGGAGATCGAGAAGGAATTCGGTGCGGATGTCGCACTGATCGTGGATGGCGTCACCAAACTGGAACGGATCAAATACAACGAAGATAAGATCGAATTTCAGGCGGACAATCTCAGGAAAATGCTGCTTGCCATGGCGAAGGATATCCGCGTGATCATGGTCAAACTTGCGGACCGTCTGCACAACATGCGTACCCTGCAGTATATGCAGCCGGAAAAGCAGATCGAGATCGCAAGGGAAACCATGGATATCTATGCGCCGCTTGCACAGCGTCTGGGTATTTCCAAGCTGAAAGTGGAACTGGATGATCTTTCCTTAAAATATCTCGAGCCGCAGGTATATTATGATCTGGTAGACCGTATCGCGATCCGCAAAGTGGAACGGGAAAAGGTTGTACAGGAGATCGTCGATGATGTTTCGATGCACATTAAAAACGCGGGCATCGAAGCGCGGATTGACGGCAGGGTAAAACACTTCTTCAGCATCTACAAAAAGATGGTCAACCAGAGCAAGACCCTGGATCAGATCTATGATCTGTTTGCGGTCAGGATCATAGTGGATTCCGTGAAGGACTGCTATGCGGCGCTCGGTGTCATCCATGAGATGTACAAGCCGATCCCCGGAAGATTCAAGGATTACATTGCAATGCCGAAGCCCAACATGTATCAGTCATTGCATACGACACTGATCGGACCGACGGGTCAGCCGTTTGAAATACAGATCCGTACCATGGAGATGCACAGGACGGCAGAATACGGTATCGCGGCACATTGGAAATACAAGGAAGTTTCCGACGGAAAACGGACAACGGATCAGGAAGCGGAAAAACTGACCTGGTTAAGACAGATCCTCGAATGGCAGAAGGACATGGCAGACAACCATGAATTCCTGAATGTCCTGAAATCCGATCTGGATCTGTATACGGATACGGTATATTGCTTTACGCCGACCGGAGACGTGAAAACTTTGCCGGCAGGATCCAATACGATCGACTTTGCCTACAGTATTCATTCCGCGGTCGGTAACAAGATGATCGGTGCCAGAGTGAACGGGAAACTGGTCACGATCGATTATGTCATTAACAACGGTGACCGGATCGAGATCATCACCTCCCAGAATTCCAAGGGACCGAGCCTGGACTGGCTGAATATCGTCAAAAGCACACAGGCCAAGTCCAAGATCAATCAGTGGTTTAAGAACGAACTCAAGGAAACCAATATCACAAAGGGCAAGGAAATGCTGCTTGCCTATTGTAAGTCCAAATCGATCGATACGCAGCAGATCATGAAACCGGAATACATGAAAATGATCATGGAAAAATACGGTTTCAAGGAATGGGATGCGGTCTGTGCGGCACTCGGACACGGCGGCTTAAAGGAAGGCCAGATCGTGAACAAGATGCTGGAGTATTATGAGAAGGACCATCCGAGGATCTTAACCAACGAGGAAGTCCTGCGCAATACCGAGGATGCACAAAAAGAACACCGCCTCAAGGTGCATGCGGGTGGCGGTATTGCCGTACGAGGTACGGAGGATGTGGCCGTACGTTTTTCCAAATGCTGTTCGCCGATCCCCGGGGATGAGATCGTCGGATTCGTGACCAGAGGCAGAGGTGTATCGATCCACAGGACGGACTGCATCAATGTCATCAATCTCCCGCAGGAAGAACGGATCAGGCTGATCGAAGCGGAATGGCAGGAACAGACGGAAGAAGACGGACGTTATGTCGCAGAGATCAATCTGTATTCCAATAACCGTGACGGCCTGCTTGCAGAAATCACCAGAGCGCTTACCGAAAAAGGGGTTTCCATTTTGTCCATGAATATGCGGATCAATAAACAGGGAACCGCAACCACTTCCGTTGCATTTGAGATCGCGAATACGGAAGAACTGAACCGCCTGATCGAGAAACTGCGTACCATAGATGACATTATCGATATCGAGAGGACAAGAGGATAATGGCCTGTAAGATCGGAAGTTTTGTCATGGGGATCGCCGCGACAAACTGCTATTACCTGTATGACGAGGAACAAAAAGAGGCACTTGTATTTGATCCGCCGTGCAACGGTGAGATAATCCATAAGCGCCTGTCGGAGAAAGGATTGTCGGTATGTGCGATCCTGATCACGCATGGACATTTCGATCATATTTCGGGTGTCAGTGGTCTGAAGAAGGCAAGCGCCGCACCGGTATATGCACCGGCAGAGGAGAAAGAACTTCTTTGCGATCCCGCTCTGAATCTGTCCGATGAAGGTGTTTGTGTGCGTGCGGATCATTCCGTCATTGATGGGGAGGAACTCTCTCTTGGCGGATTTCATTTGCGCGTGATCTCCACACCGGGACACACAAGCGGCGGCTGTTGTTACTATTTTCCGGATGAAAAGATCCTGATCAGCGGCGATACGCTGTTTGCACAGTCGGTCGGAAGAACGGATCTGCCAACCGGTTCCATGAGCACCCTGATCGAATCCATAAAGGAAAAACTGATGGTGTTAGAAGACGATGTAACGGTTTATCCGGGACACGGGGAGTCTACCACCATCGGTGAGGAGAGGAAATACAATCCGTTTTTATGATCTGCGTACAGCTTTATGATCTGTCGTTTCAATATGACGTACATTCTCTGATTAAAGCATTCCATCAGACGGAGGATGTCAGTGTCGCTCCCATCGGACGGACGGAAGAACCGTTTACCGGATACAGGATCGATGATGCGGGCGGAAAACTGCAATGCGCATATTATGAAGATGCGCAGCTGATCCGGAAAACGGATGCTCCGCTTTTCGATACGGACCGCACCGGGCTTAAGAACCTGTTAAAAAGAACTTTATACGGCTTGCTCAGTGCACAGAGCGGGAGGGAACTTCCCTGGGGAACCCTGACCGGGATCAGACCCGTGAAGATCCCGATGAAGATGCTTTCGGACGGCAGACCGGATGAAGAGATCCGTGCCCATATGAAGCAGACGTATCTGGTTTCCGATGCCAAGACCGATCTGGCACTTGGGATCGCAAAACGGGAGAGAAGCATTCTTTCCACGCTGCATACTTCCGACGGATTCAGCCTCTATATCGGGATTCCGTTTTGCCCGACGACCTGCATGTATTGCTCGTTTACGTCTTATCCGATCGGGAAATATGCGCATCTTACGGATGCGTATCTGAATGCGCTTGATGCGGAACTGAAGCTGGTCAGTGAAGTTTACGGGGACCGGATCCTGGATACGGTCTATATCGGCGGAGGCACGCCGACTACGCTGGAACCCGAACAAATGCTTCTTTTGCATGAAATGCTTGACAGGTATTTCGACCTTGACAGCGTTTTGGAATTCACGATGGAGGCAGGCAGGCCGGATAGTATCACCGCAAAGAAGCTTGCGACGATGTATGAGACCGGCATCAACCGGATCTCCGTGAATCCGCAGACGATGCATGACGAGACATTATCCGTCATCGGCAGACGCCATACGACAGGGCAGACCGTGGACGCTTTTCATATGGCCAGGGAAGCGGGCTTTTCCAATATCAATATGGACATCATCCTGGGGCTGCCGGGAGAAGATATCCGTATGGTTGCGGAAACGCTTGAGAAGATCGCCTGTTTAGCGCCTGACGCACTGACCGTACATTCCATGGCGATCAAACGGGCAGCCGCAATGCATGATTATTTAAGTGCACATCCGGAAATGCAAAGCATCAACACGCCTGAAATGATGGATCTTTGTACGGAATATGCTGATAAAATGGAGATGTATCCGTATTACCTCTACCGGCAGAAAAATATGGCCGGCAACTTTGAAAATGTCGGATATGCGCGGGATGGGAAATACGGCCTTTATAATATCCTCATCATGGAGGAAGTACAATCGATCGCTGCCGTTGGTGCGGGAACCATCTCCAAAGCCGTTTTGGCCGATGGACGGATCGAGCGCTGCGATACGGTGAAGGATGTGACACTCTATCTTTCTTCGATCGATCAGGTGATCGGTAAAAAGCGTGATTTCTACACGCGAATGAAACAACTATCTCAGGAAAAGGAGTAACCTGTATGTCTTTAGTCAAGAAACCGGTCACCGGTATGAAGGATATCCTCCCGCGGGAGATGCAGATCCGCGACTACGTTACAAAAGTCATCAAGGAGACGTATGCCGGATTCGGGTTTTTATCGATTGAGACCCCTTGCGTAGAGCATATCGAAAATCTATGTTCCAAACAGGGCGGAGAGAATGAAAAGCTGATCTTTAAGATCTTAAAGCGCGGAGAGAAACTGGATCTTGCAAATGCACAAAACGAAGAAGATCTGACGGATTCGGGACTCCGCTATGATCTGACGCTTCCGCTGTCGAGATATTATGCGAATCATGCCAATGAACTGCCGCTTCCGTTTAAGGCTCTGCAGATCGGCAGTGTATGGAGAGCAGACAGACCGCAAAAAGGACGGTTCAGACAGTTTGTACAATGCGACATCGATATCCTCGGAGATGCAAGCAATCTGGCAGAGATCGAACTGATCCTGGCGACGACGACGGCACTTTCCAATATCGGGTTCAAGGGATTCACGGTTCGCATCAATGACCGCAGGATCTTAAAGGCCATGGCGGATTATGCCGGATTTGCACCGGAAGATTATGACAAGGTGTTTATCATTTTGGATAAGATGGACAAGATCGGCCCTGACGGGGTATCGGATGAACTGATCGGAGCAGGATTCGAAAAAGCATCCGTAGACCGTTACTGTGCTCTGTTTACGGAAGGGGAGGGCAGCACGGATTCGATCCGTCAACTTCGGGAGATCCTTTCGGATCATCTTCCGGATGATTGTGCAAAGAATCTCATTACGATCATGGAGACCGCAAAACAGATTTCCGAAGCCGATTTTAAGATCCTGTTTGATCCGACACTCGTGCGCGGGATGTCCTATTATACGGGAACGATCTTTGAGATCGGCATGGACGGATTTTCCTCTTCCGTTGCCGGAGGCGGCCGTTATGATGACATGATCGGTAAATTTACCGGGCAGCGGACACCTGCCTGCGGATTTTCCATCGGGTTTGAGAGGATCATTACGATCCTGATGGATCAAGACTTTGCGATACCGAATGCAACGGAGAAATACGCATTCCTGATCGAAAAAGGTGCCGGGGACGAGCGGATCGCCGGGGTGATGCAGGAAGCCATGCAGATGCGCCGAAGCGGGAAGCAGGTTCTGGTCGCGCAGATGAACAAGAACAAGAAATTCCAGAAGGAACAGCTTGTAAAAGAGGGATACCAGGCAGAGAACATTCGTGATTTTTACAATACGGAGATGAAGAGGGACTAAGTATGAAATACTGTAAGAAATGCGGCATGCTGCTCGAGGATACGGTTGATATCTGTATCGGTTGCGGTACGGATGTAACGGATCCGGATAACGTATCGAAATATCCGCCGAACATGGAGAAGAAGATCGAAGCGGAGAAAAAGCAGAACAAAATGAACACTACAACGATCATTGCGATCATCGTCGTCTTTGTGCTGCTGATCTCACTGATCATTCTGATCGTATTCATGTCTCCGCGGGTCGGGGGCAGAAACAGCAGGGACAGGCTAAAGGCACAGACGACGGAAGAGACACCGCAAGCTGCCGAGGTTACAGAAGAGCCCGCGCCGGAAGAAGTGATCACGGAGGAAGAGCCCGTTACCGAAGAGATGATCGACCGCAACGTAAAGGATGAGCAGGGCAGTTATTATGCCAGAAGCGTTCTGCTGGACGAGGGCGGCAACCTGATCTTTACCGGGCTCTATCCCGAGGATTTCGTACAGACCCAGTTGTCCGTCGACTATTCTTTTTGCTCAAACCGCCTGCCGGGATATGTGACGTTTATCACCGATGACCCGGAAAACTCAGTGCGGTTTATTTATTTTTCGCCGCAGCATTTCTGGAACAAGGTATCCGACAACAGATCTTCACTCAAAGACGGTGAAGATCCGCTTTTTCAAATGACGTTCGGAACTTATGATGACGGCAAGACCTATATTGAGAAACTGATCAAGACCAGTTATCCGAAGGCCAAGAAGATCGAAATGATCGAGTCCTGGGAAGCGGGTGATGAGATCAAGGAACAGCTTTCCGAAATTGCCAAAGCCTTTAAGAAACAGATCAATACACATGTGGACTATGCACATCTTGGCGAGGATACGGAATATGCACCGATGAATTCGGAAGCCAAAGCCCTGTTTTACCGCTACGAGGTGCTGATCGAAGATAAGACCACGCTGTTCATGCAGTTTTATGTGCCCATGATCGCAAACAACATCATTTACTCCTCGGAGAGCAGAAATGATCACGGAACGATGATCGAATGGATGTGCCTTGGTGTTTATGGTATGGCTGCGGGAAACGAAGACTTATATGATGATTACCAGCCTGCTTTTCAGGTGTTCATGGATAACTGCAACGTGAACCAGACCTTTTATCATGTTCTCGAACAGCGCTGTAAGGATCTGGAGAAAACCATCCAGGCTGAAGAAGAGGCGGAAGACGTGACCGTGGCAAAGCTTGGTGAATACGGAAAAGACAGCGATGCCGAACTGAGTGATTTTGACCGGATGCTGTATGTCTTTACGACCATGCGCGGCGGGGATAAGATCTTTAAACTCGGCGATACCATTGTGAACGGACCGGCAGACACAAGCGTTGCGTTCTTAAACAGGGAAAAGGAACGGGTGTTTATATCACCTGCCGAGGATGAATTTCCGGGAAGCGGATATGAGGATATGGTCTTAGACGAAGATACGGAGAAACTGTCCGCGGATGATGTGGAATCCCAGGATAAGGAAGTACCGGGAAATCCGAAAGACAAAGATAAAGACAAAGATAAAGACAAAGATAAAGACAAAGATAAAGACAAGACGGAGGGTGAGGATGACGAATCTGATCAGACACCTGCGGACAGTTAATGAACATCGCCGTCTTGTCAGACAGGGCTGTTTTGCCGTAGGACTTTACCTGCAGGGTCTGCTGCATGATCTCAGTAAGTATTCCCCATCGGAATTCCTGACAGGTGCCAGATATTATCAGGGATATCGCAGCCCCAACAATGCAGAGCGGGAAGCCAAAGGCTATTCGGCTGCATGGCTGCATCATAAGGGGCGCAACAAACACCATTATGAATACTGGGTGGATTATGCTGCTTCGGAAGGGATCGGCGCCGTTCCGATCGAAATGCCGACGCGTTATCTGGTCGAAATGTTTATGGACCGGGTTGCGGCATCCAAAACCTATAACGGTGACCACTATACGGATGATATGCCGCTTGCTTATTATCTGAAGGGAAAAAAGGTGATCACCATGCACAGGAATACAAAACGGGCGCTTGAATTTTTGCTGACAATGCTGGCAAACGACGGAGAGGCGGCAACGTACGCATATATCCGCAGGCATGTTTTGCGCCATTCAAAATAAATATACCCCCGGAGGGATGATAATGAAAAAAGAAGATTTACAGGCACTGCTTAATGATATGTCCCTGGAAGAGAAGATCGGACAGTTGATCCAGATTCCGGGGTTTCTGATCGAGGGCGGTTCCGTTATCACGGGACCGGCGCTTGAGATGGGATTTGACGAGGAAACCTATTATAATGCCGGTGCGACGCTTTCTATTTTTACGTTTGAGAGGATCAGGGAGATCCAGGATCAGTTTATGGCACGCCAGCCGCACCATATCCCGCTGCTGTTCATGGGAGATATCATCAACGGTTACCGTTCGATCTATCCGATCCCGCTAGGGCAGGGCTGCAGCTTTGATCCCGCCCTTTCCAGGAAACTTGCCGCCATGTCTGCAAGAGAGTCGGCTGCAGAGGGATTGCACGTGACTTTTTCGCCGATGGTCGACCTCGTGAGAGATGCAAGATGGGGCAGGGTCATGGAGTCCACGGGTGAAGATACTTATTTGAATTCCTGCTTTGCAAAGGCAGCCGTAGAGGGATATCAGGGAAAAGATATCGCGGATGCCGGATCGGTTGCTGCCTGTGTCAAGCATTTTGCGGGTTACGGGGCACCCGAGGCGGGACGGGATTATAATGTCGTAGAGCTTTCGGACCGCACACTGAAGGATGATTATCTGCCGCCGTACAAAGCTGCTGTTGATGCAGGCGTTGAGATGGTCATGACCAGTTTTAATACCCTGAACAGGATCCCGGCTTCCGGAAATACCGAATATATGCGGACACTGCTTCGCGATACCTGGGGTTTTCACGGGATGCTGATCTCCGACTGGGCTGCGATCAATGAACTGGAACTGCAAGGCGTTGCAGATGATATGGCAGCGTCTGCGAATATGGCGATCCATGCGGGCGTGGATATGGATATGTGCACACCGGTTTATGCACTTTCCCTCCGCAAACTGGTGAAAGAAGGAAAAGTCCCTGAAGCATTGATCGATGAATCCTGCATGCGTGTTCTGGAACTGAAAAACCGCCTGGGACTTTTCGAAGATCCCTATCATCATGCACATCAGACAAAAGCGGAACAGGTTGTGCTGTGTGATGAACATCGCGCGCTGTGCCTGAAGGCTGCTGAAGAATCCGTTGTTTTATTGAAGAACAAAAGAGACATTCTTCCGCTGAAAAAGGAAGGACAAAACATAGCCTTTATCGGTCCTTATGCCGATGCACACAGGCTGTACGGCGTTTGGTCGATGCTTGGCCGGGAAGAGGATACGGTTTCTGTGAAGGAAGGGATCGAGGAGATCGGCCAGAGCAATACCTGTACGTTTGCAAAGGGCTGCAGGATGCTTGACCCGAAGTTCCCGTTAACAGGATTCCACGGTATGGAGCAGGAAGAAGAGACGGATGACGAAGAACTTCTGTTAGATGCCATGATGAAAGCCAAGAGAGCGGATGTGGTCGTGATGCTGCTCGGCGAACATCCCGCGCAGAGCGGTGAGGGCGGAAGCAGAGGCGATATCCGCATTCCGAAACCGCAGAGAAAACTGCTTAAAGAGATTTCGAAAGTCAATTCCAATATCGTTACGGTTCTTTTCCACGGCAGACCGCTGGATATCCGCGGTGTTGACAGAAGATCCAAAGCCGTTATGGCAGCATGGTTCCCGGGGATCGAAGGCGGCAGGGCGATCGCAAGACTCCTGTTCGGAGAGAGTGAACCGAGCGGAAAGCTTGCCATGAGTTTTCCGTACAGTGTGGGACAGGTTCCCGTATACTATGATCATTTTGCTACCGGCAGGCCTTTTAACGGCGACATCACAAACCGGTTCCAGTCCCGATACCAGGATATTCCGAATGATCCGATGTATCCGTTCGGGCATGGACTTACCTATACAACGTTTGATTATGTTTCCGTAGAGCTATCGAGCGATACCATGACAAAGGAAACGCCGATCACGGTTTCCGTCCGCATTAAGAACATCGGAAACAGGAAGGGAACGGAAGTTGTGCAAATGTATATCCGTGACCTTAAGGGCAGCGTGGTCCGTCCCGTTAAGAAGCTGAAAGGTTTTGAACGGGTAACGCTTGAACAGGGTGAAGAGAAGACCGTAACGTTTCGGATCGACCATTCCATGCTTGCATTCACTAGAGCGGATATGACATTTGATGCGGAACCGGGTACCTTCTATGTGTATGTCGGCGGGAGCAGCGCAGTCGACAAGCACGGAGAATTCACGTTACAGGCCTGATATCAGTCGACGGGGTCAAGAAGGAGACCATTTATATGAAAAATATAGCAATTATCTGTACCAGCCTTTCATCCGCAGCGTTTCATGACTGCTTTCTGGGCATTCGTGAATGTGCCATTGCCAATAACAGCAATGTGTTTTTCTTCTGTGTGGACAGGATGATCCAGAACAGCGGTCCGTATGAAAAAGGTGAATTCAATATATATCATCTGACGGACTATAAGGAATTCGACGGGGCGATCCTTTTATGCAATACATTCGTGGAAGATGAAAACGTCCAAAACGTTGCACAGATCATGACGGAATCCGGGATTCCCGTAGTCGCGGTGGAAGGGAACTATCCGTCTATGTATAATCTCCGCATCGATAACCGTATGGCCATGTATGAGATGGTACACCATTTCATCCAGGACCACGGATTCAAACGGATCAATTTCATAACGGGGCCGTTAAGCAGTTTTGAAGCCAAAGAGCGTTATGCGGGATATATTGATGCCATGCATGATGCGGGACTTGATTTTGACGATTCTCAGGTCTATGAGGGAGATTATATGCCACAGAGCGGCAGGGATGCGGCCTCTTATTTCCTGAATCAGGATGCACCCATGCCGGAAGCGATCGTATGCTCCAATGACTATATGGCCATGGGTGTTAATGAGTATCTGTCCCAGCGGGGGATCAAGGTTCCGGATCAGATCGCGTTATCCGGATTCGATGATGCGCCGCAGGTGAAATTCATGGAGCCCCGGTTAACGACTGTATCCCGTGAAAACTACAAAGCCGGATATGCGGCGTGTGCCAAGCTTCTTTCGGATTATGATCAAAAGGAAGCCGGAACGATCAAAGCCCTGCAGACGAACATCGTAAAAAGGGAGAGCTGCGGCTGTGAAAGCCGTGAAGAGATCGATCACGAGAAACTGCGCAAGACTTATTTCAGGGGCAGGGATACCCAGCAATTCTTCCAACTGGAAACGAGACGGCTGTTTGCGGATATGTCAAAAGTCAGGACTCTGGAAGAACTGTATGAGGTTTTAAGACCCTATGTGAAGCATATGAAATGTGATGATTTCTACTTATGCCTGAGCAATGAATGGGAAGGCTTCAGCGCAAACCGGATCCTGTCGCCCGGTGCGCAGGATCTGGCCGGAAAAGGCGATTACATCACGGAGGGATATGGCAGCGGAACGTACCTGGCGTACTCACATGCTTCTCATTCCCACAGGGACTATGCGAATTTCGGGATCAGACAGCTGCTTGAGGGAATACAGGAAAAGAATCTCGGCAGGAACTGTTTTGTGATCTTACCCATCCATTATGCGGACCGGATGTTCGGGTACTGTATCGTATCCAACAGTGATTACGCATTTGAAAATGCGCTTTTCCAGTCCTGGATCCAGAACATCGGCTACGGACTGGAAACGGTACGTAAGGAACGCCTGATCGAAGCACTGACAAAGAAACTGGATTCCTTATGGATCTATGATAATCTGACGGGACTGTATAACCGCGACGGGTTCAATAAGTATGCCTTACCGGTCTGGATGGAATGCGCGAAGGAACAGAAGGAAGTCGTCCTGTTCTTTGTAGATATGGATGAACTGAAGAATGTCAACGACAAATTCGGACATGATGCGGGTGACCGTTATATCAAAGCGGTTTCAACCATTCTGAAGAAGAAAAAACGTCACGGAGAGGTCATCATGCGCTTTGAAGGTGACGAATTCGTGATCTTAGCATCCGGATTGACGGAAGAAGAATCCAAACAATACTGTGATGCGATCTATGCGGATGTGGAAGATTACAATAAGATGCATAATCTTCCGGTCGATATTTCCGTGAAGGCAGGATATTACCTGACCGTGCCGGGGGATGCTTCGGGGCTGGATCTTGCGATCAAGGCTGCCGATGCGAGACGGTACGAGGCGATGAGAGAAAAAGAAGTAAAAGAGTGATCATGCTGATATTAGATGCTTTGTATGATATCGCACAGGCGTATCAGGAATACAAAACGCAGGCGATGTTATTTGGTGTGGCGGGAACCGTAATCTATTTCGTCTACTCCCTGTTCCATGCGTTTGCCATGTTTTTTTCCGGCAAAGAGCCCCGGCCCATCCGGCGGGCTTTTTTGCGTATAATGATTTTTACGCTGATCAGCTTTTACATGTCGTATGTGATCTACCTTACACTGTCGGGCAGGGAAGCGGGATCCAGAGAGGGGATTAACCTGCGGCTGTTCAGCACCGTGATCGTAAACGGGCACCTGAGTGTTCACGGGATCGAGAATATCCTGCTGTTTATCCCGTTCGGGATCCTGATCCCGCTACTGTGGAAAATGTTTCGAAAGGGATACAGACTGATCCTGCTGGCGTTTATTGTCAGCATGGTGATCGAAATGATGCAGTTATTGCCACACAGGGGATTCTTTGAACTGGATGATATCCTGTTAAATACGTTTGGAGCCTGGGTCGGTTATCTGGTCGTTTATTTCTTTTCGCTGCCGTTTTCCTTATCCGCTGATTCGCCGCGGCCCCGGTAGAGCCTTAAGACATTCCGGAACCAGTGAATGGCAAATAACAGCACGGGAATCAGGATCGTAAGTGCGATGGAGGCACGAAACAGATCCCGGGCAAGCGGGGAATCAATGATGGAAAAGACCAGTGTCAGAATATAGAGCAGTACCAGAAGTACTGCAAGGATGATCGCAAAGATTCTCTTCATACCGTGATTATACCCTACGGTTGATTTCTTGACAACAAAGCATTAGAATTGAAAAGAAGGGGAAAGACATGATCCTATTTGAACTGAGCAGACAACTGGATATCCGCCTGTACCGCACCATGAATGCGCTGGATAAGAACTACGGAGCGGTAGGTAAATATATCCTGATGGATGACACGTTCATTTTGCTCGGATATGATCATTCCGTAAAGATCAACATGATGACCAGGGAACTGTCTGCTGATGCGGGCATGCGTTCCTTTGAGATCGAATCCGAACCGATCATGTGGTTTTCCGAAGACTCCGCGGAGAGTTATGTCATTTCCATGATCTCCAATGCCATGCGTCAATGGCTGAATGTTGACAGCATGCGCCAGTCTGAGATCTATGAAGCGTTGGAAACAGTCAATCGTGTATTATCCCGATACAATTTAAGAATATTGTTCGACATGGACAGTATGTGCATCTACTATGACGGCGAAAACATGACATTTGAGCAGGCCGTGAATCATATCATGGAGATGGATGCGGAAAAGGAAACGGAGGCGTTTCTTCCCGAATGGTTTTCGGAGGCCGAATATCTTCGTTCGGTTAACCGGCTGGAGGAAGCAACGGAGCGCTATGAGAAGGTTTTAAAGTTTACGAACAGATCCCAGCCGATCTATACGACCAGTGCTTTTCATCTGGCGGAGTGCTACTATTTCCTGAGTAATTATGAGAGAGCCATCAAGCTTTATTACCGGTGTAATTTAGAGTTCATCACGAATGCGGATGATTTTTACATCCATCTCGGACATGCGCTTCTGGATGAAAAAATGAAAAAATACGAACGGCAGATCAAGACGTTCTACCGTTGCAGGATCGATAAGGATTATGCATTGAGCCACAAGGCGGCCATGGAAGCGGCCGGAAACGAAGTGGCCGATGTCTTTGATGAATATGAAAAGACCTGTCTGGATATGGGCATGAAGAAATATGCCGAACACAGAAAGCATATGCCCAAAGATGCAGACGATATCGATGAGATCCTGGCGCTTGATCTGGACGAGGGAAACGATAAGTCGGGGCCGCCGAGAAAATATGAGAATATCACTTTGATCGAGCAGCCCGTGCAGGAGGATATCGGAAGTAAGACCTGGAACGAACTGCTGGCGGATGCTTTGGATGATTATATTTCGGGAGAATATCAGAAGGCATTCGAGATCTATCTGCGCATGCGGGAAGAGGTCGGCGAGGATACGGATTACGCCACCTGGATCTGGTTCATGCTCGGAAAACTGTATATCGTTGCGGAAGAATACGAGAAGGCTATGGAAGCCCTGAATCATTGCGATCCTAACCGGTTCGGCCTCGTCTACCGCCTGGACGATTATCTGATCTTATATGCGCATACCAGGATCATCTGTGATGATTTTGAAAGCAATCCGAATTACCGGAGGCTCGTCCGCGGCAGGATCGATTTCTATTTTGCCAAGTATGACCAGACCTACAACCAGATGACCCGGGAACTGCTGCTCATGAACTCCTACGGGAAATATGAAAAGGAGTGCATGGAAAGTGCGAAAACGGCGCTTGCGGACAAGCTCCCGCAGGAAACGGAAGAGTCGGAGAACAGGACAAGAGTGGAATCGTCAATTGCCAAAGGCCTCATGAAGTTTTTCCGAGAAAAGAAGTGATTTTTATGCGTGTCTGTGTTATAATGAGCGCACGAGTTTTATTAAAAATCTATATTTAGGAAGGTGAAGAGTATGGGATTAATATCAGCAATTACCGCAGCAGCCGGATCTGCTTTGGCTGACTCCTGGAGAGAGTATTTTTACTGTGAATCCATGAGCGCCGATGTCATGATCGTCAAGGGAAATAAGCGTACGGGGGGAAAGAGCTCCAATACCAAAGGAAGCGATAACCTGATCAGTAACGGCTCCATTATCGCGGTTAACGACGGACAGTGTATGCTGATCGTTGAACAGGGAAAAGTTGTTGAAGTTTGTGCAGAGCCCGGCGAATTCGTATGGGATTCTTCGACAGAACCCAGTATTTTCTACGGCAGTCTTGGTGAGAATATCAAGAAGTCATTCATGCAGATCGGAAGACGTTTCACGTTCGGCGGTGATACGGCGAAAGACCAGCGTGTTTATTACGTAAATACCAAGGAACTTGTCGGCAATAAGTACGGTACCGCCAATCCGGTTCCGTTCCGTGTCGTTGATAAGAATGTCGGACTGGATGTGGATATTTCGATCCGCTGCCATGGCGAATATTCTTACAAGATCGTTGACCCGGTTCTGTTCTATACGAATGTTGCCGGTAACGTAACGGACAAGTATACCAGAGATAAGATCGATTCCCAGCTGAAATCCGAACTGATGACGGCATTGCAGCCTGCATTTGCAAAGATTTCCGATATGGGCATCCGTTATTCCGCACTTCCCGGTCATACCGAGGAGATCGCGGATGCGCTGAATGATGTGCTGTCCCAGAAATGGGGAGAACTTCGCGGTCTTGCGATCGTGTCCTTCGGTGTGAACAGCGTAACGGCATCCGAGGAAGACGCAGAGATGATCAAGACCATGCAGACGATGACCAATCCTGCAATGGCAGCAGCAAGACTGACAGCCGCACAGGCTAATGCTATGGAAAGCGCTGCAAGCAATACAAGTGCAGGCCCGATGATGGCATTTGCCGGCATGAACATGGCAAACAATGCAGGCGGGATGAACGCCAGCAATCTGTATGCAATGGCTGCACAGCAGCAACAGGCGGCACCCGCGGCAGCAGCACCCGCAGCAGCACCTGCAGCAGGAGGCTGGACCTGTGCATGCGGACATACAGGCAATACCGGAAAATTCTGTGCGGAATGCGGCGCACCGCAGCCTTCGGCTGACGGCTGGACCTGCACGTGCGGAACGGTTAACAAAGGAAAGTTCTGTCAGAACTGTGGCGCTAAGAAACCAGCAGGCGCACCGGTTTATAAGTGCGACAAGTGCGGATGGGAACCGGAAGATAAGACCAATCCTCCGAAGTTCTGTCCGGAATGCGGCGATCCGTTTGACGATGATGACGTACAATAATAACTGATTGTTTTTTTGCTCAAATTATTATTTTTTAGATAGCGACCGCATATAGGGTTTGATATAATACCATAGGGTCTAAATGACCCTGTGGTATTATTTTGTGAAGAGAAATCAAGATACAACATGATCTACAATAATATTCTGGAGGCGATCGGACACACACCGATCGTCCGGCTGCAAAAACTGACAGATGAAACAATGGCTGAAGTCCTGGTGAAGTATGAAGGACTTAATATCGGCGGATCGATCAAGACACGTACGGCATATAATATGCTGAAGAAGGCCGAAGAGGAAGGATTGATCGGGCCTGATACCGTAATCGTGGAACCGACCAGCGGAAATCAGGGAATCGGTCTTGCACTTGTCGGTGCTGTCAAAGGGTATCATGTGATCATTATCATGCCGGACTCCGTTTCCGAAGAGCGGCGCAAACTTGTCAGGGCTTACGGGGCAGAAGTTATTTTGGTCCATGATGACGGCGATATCGGGGCATGCATGGATGAGTGTCTTCAAACGGCTGTCAGAATGGCTGATGAAGATCCCAACGTTTATATTCCGCAGCAGTTCACCAATGTCAACAATCCGAAAGTACATAAATACCATACGGCTTTGGAAATCCTTGAGCAGGTGGAGGGACCGATCGACGGTTTCTGTTCCGGTGTCGGGACCGGCGGTACGATCTCAGGGATCGGAGAGACGTTAAAGTCCCAGAACCGGGATATCCTGATCTGGGCAGTTGAACCGGAAAATGCAGCGATCCTTTCGGGCGGCAGTATCGGCACGCATCTGCAGATGGGGATCGGTGACGGGATCATTCCGGACAACCTGAACACAGAGATCTATTCCGATATCTGTGTGATCTCGGATGACGAAGCATTAAATACAGCTAAAAAGCTGATGCGTGAAGAAGGGATCATGTGTGGGATCTCTTCCGGTTCCAATGTGGCAGCGGCACTGAAGATGGCGAAAGTGCTGGGACCCGGTAAAACGGTCGTAACCATTTTACCGGATACAGGGGAACGTTATTTTTCAACCGTTTTATTTGACTGATACAGGCGACGCGAATATTTCGCGTCGTTTTAAAAATAAGGATCGATACGGTTTAAGGAGGCTGCAATGAAAAAGAGAGATGACATCAACAAAATCCTGATCATCGGATCCGGCCCGATCATTATCGGACAGGCCTGTGAATTCGATTATTCCGGAACACAGGCATGTAAAGCTTTGAAAAAGCTCGGGTACGAGATCGTGCTGGTCAATTCCAATCCGGCAACCATCATGACTGACCCGGAGACGGCGGATGTGACCTACATTGAGCCCCTGAATGTCGAACGACTGACACAGATCATCGAAAAAGAGAGACCGGACGGACTGTTGCCGAACCTCGGCGGGCAAACCGGTCTGAACCTTTGCTCGGAATTGAATGAGGCAGGCGTGCTTGATAAATTCAATGTCAAGGTGATCGGTGTCCAGGTGGATGCGATCGAGCGAGGAGAAGACCGCATCGAATTTAAGAAGACCATGAAAGAACTCGGGATCGAAATGGCAAGATCCGAGGTTGCGTATTCTGTAGATGACGCCCTGCATATTGCAGACAAACTCGGCTATCCTGTCGTGCTGCGCCCCGCTTATACAATGGGCGGCGCCGGCGGCGGGCTCGTGTATAACGTGGACGAGTTGAAAACCGTATGCGAAAGAGGACTGCAGGCCAGCATGGTCGGCCAGGTTCTTGTTGAAGAATCCATACTGGGCTGGGAAGAACTGGAGCTGGAAGTTGTCCGTGATGCGACGGGCCGGATGATCACGGTGTGCTTTATCGAAAACATCGATCCGCTCGGTGTGCATACCGGCGATTCATTCTGCTCGGCACCGATGCTGACGATCCCGGAAGATGTGCAGCAGGAATTACAACGGCAGGCATATAAGATCGTTGATGCGATCGAGGTCATCGGCGGTACAAATGTTCAGTTTGCAAGAAATACGGATGACGGAAGGATCATCGTGATCGAGATCAACCCGCGTACCTCCCGTTCCTCCGCACTTGCGTCCAAAGCAACGGGCTTCCCGATCGCACTGGTATCAGCCATGCTTGCGGCAGGACTGGACCTGAAAGACATTCCCTGCGGGAAATACGGTACGCTTGACAAATACGTGCCGGACGGCGACTATGTTGTGATCAAATTTGCGAGATGGGCATTTGAGAAATTCAAGGGTGCACAGGACAAGCTCGGCACGCAGATGAGAGCCGTCGGTGAAGTCATGAGCATTGGCAAGACCTATAAAGAGGCATTCCAGAAAGCGATCCGCTCTTTGGAGATCGGCAGATACGGACTTGGTCATGCCAAGGATTATGACACGCTCAGCAAGAAAGAACTGATGGACCGTTTGCATGTAGCGACTTCCCAAAGACAGTTCCTGATGTATGAAGCGATCCGTAAGGGTGCCACAACGGAGGAACTCTATCAGATCACAAAGATCAAACCTTACTTCATTGACCAGATGAGAGAACTGGTTGCGGAAGAAGAGGCACTGATGGCATATCAGGGAAGCATTCCGCCGATCGATCAGCTAAAGCAGGCTAAACAGGACGGCTTTTCCGACAGATACTTAAGCACGCTGCTTGACGTATCGGAAGATGCGATCCGCAAAGCACGCCTGGATGCAGGGATCGTGGAAAAATGGGAAGGTGTGCATGTGAGCGGCACGGAAAATTCCGCTTACTATTATTCGTCTTATAATCTTGAAAAGGATGCACCGATCTCCGATAATCCGAAGAAGATCATGATCTTAGGCGGCGGTCCCAACAGAATCGGGCAGGGTATCGAGTTCGACTATTGTTGCGTACATGCAGCCAAAGCATTGAAAAAACTCGGGTTTGAAACGATCATCGTCAATTGCAATCCGGAAACCGTTTCCACCGACTACGATACATCCGACAAATTGTATTTCGAACCGTTGACCCTCGAAGATGTGCTTTCCATTCACGACAAAGAAAAACCTCTCGGCGTGATCGCACAGTTTGGCGGTCAGACACCGTTAAACCTTGTGGCATCGCTTAAGAAAAACGGCGTTAATATTCTCGGAACAACACCGGAGACGATCGATATGGCGGAAGACCGCGACCTGTTCCGTGCCATGATGGATAAATTGGGCATTCCGATGCCCGAGTCGGGTATGGCAGTCGATGTGGAAGAGGCAATCGGGATCGCAGGAAAGATCGGCTATCCCGTTATGGTGCGTCCTTCTTATGTTTTGGGCGGAAGAGGCATGGAGGTGGTTCATGATGACGATCATATGCGTGTCTACATGGCTGCCGCGGTCGGTGTGACGCCTGACCGTCCCATCCTGATCGACCGTTTCCTGCAAAATGCAATGGAGTGTGAGGCGGATGCGATCTCCGACGGCGAGAATGTATTTGTGCCTGCCGTAATGGAACATATCGAACTTGCCGGTGTACATTCCGGTGACAGTGCCTGTGTACTGCCTTCCAAGAACATTTCGGAGCGCAATGTGGAGCTGATCCGGGAATACACGATGAAGATTGCAAAGGAAATGAACGTACGCGGTCTGATGAATATGCAGTATGCGATCGAAAATGACAAGATCTATGTGCTCGAAGCCAATCCGCGTGCCAGCCGGACCGTGCCGCTTGTATCCAAGGTCTGCAATATCCGTATGGTACCGCTTGCAACGGAAGTCATCACTGCAGAGCTTACCGGCAAGCCTTCCCCGATCCCTTCCCTGAAACGGCAGAAGTTCCACCACTGCGGTGTTAAGGAAGCGGTATTCCCGTTCAACATGTTCCAGGAGGTTGACCCGCTGCTTGGTCCTGAAATGCGTTCCACGGGTGAAGTGCTCGGGATGGCATCTGATTTCGGCGAGGCATTTTATAAAGCGCAGGAGGCTACCCAGACAAGGCTTCCGCTTTCCGGCACCGTGCTGATCAGCGTCAACGATAACGACAAAAAGGATCTTATCGAGGTGGCGGAAGGTTTTTATGACTGTGGATTTGATCTGATCGCTACCGGCGGAACCTGCGATATGATCGTCAATGCGGGGATCCCCTGCACCAAGATCTTCAAGCTGCAGCAGGGCAGGCCGAATGTTTTGGATGCGATCACGAACAATCAGGTTTCTCTGGTGATCAATACACCGGATGACAAAAAAGGTGCAATGGATGACTCCTATATCCGGAAAGGCGTGATCAAAGCCCGCATTCCGTATGTATCCACCATGGCGGCCGCGAAGGCTTCGATCGCGGGGATCAAGGCCATGAAAGAAACCATGGGAAGCGTCAAATCCCTGCAGCAGTTCCACGCAGAGATCGAAGAACTGGATGACTGAATTGTCTGACAGATCACCTTCATACCCACATGTTGTAGTTGCAATTCACTTGCACACATGGTACAATTCCGATATAGTGGGGAGTATGCAAATCATGAGGTAAACCATGGCCAAAAAGACCAAAATGCCCGTGATCGAACAAACACTATATGACTGCATGGAAATGATTCCCGGCGGTTTTTGTGTTGTGCAGAAAAGAGATCGATACAGGATCGTTTTTGCCAACAAAAAACTGGCCGGGATGTTTGGTTATGAGGGGAAAGAAGTGATCAACGCTCTGCGTAAGGATGTATTTTCATATGTGGTGGATGACGATAAAGTCCGGCTGCTGCAGTTTTTTGACCAGGCGAAGGATGTGACCACGACGATCACGATTGTTCGAAAGGATCAGACAACACGCAGCATGACCATGGAAATACGGACCAGTCTTTTGTCATCCGGAATCCGCCAATACCTGATCGCTTTTAACGATGCGGGAGAGATCAACGAACAGCTGCAGAATCGCCTCCAAAAATACGAACACCGTTTTCAACTGGATGCACTGACAGGGCTTTATAACAAGGATTCTTTTTATCAGGTCACATCCGTACTGCTGAAAGAACATCCGGATGAGGAATACGTGATCACGCAGTGGAATTTCGACCGGTTCAAGGCGGTGAATGAATTATACGGCAGTGCGATCGGCGATAAGATCATCCAGGAATTCGGAAAATATATGCTGGAGTTTTTTGCAGGAAGCGGCACGCAGGGAAGACTGGAGGCTGACCACTTTGTAACGTGCTGCAGCCGTGATTTTCTTGATACACATGAACAGGAGATCGAAGATCTTCTGTGGGGCAGGACGAAATGGTACTCCGTCCGCTATCCGATCCAGATCCACGCCGGGTTCTACACGATCGAAAACACGAATGAAGAAGTAAAACTGATGTGTGACCGTGCCGGTATGGCGCTGCATCCCATCAAGGACAGCTACATGACGCGCAGATCCAGTTTTACCGCGCAAATGCGTGAGATCTATCTGAAAGAGCAGCAGATGATGCGCGAAGTGGATGCCGCGATCGAAAACCGGGAGTTCTTTGTCATGTATCAGCCGATCATCAATGTACGGAGCAAAAAGATCGTTTCGGCTGAGGCGTTGGTACGTTGGAAAAAATCAGACGGCACGGTCGTATCGCCCGGAGATTTTGTACCGGTATTTGAAAAAAACGGGTTTGTATCAAAACTGGATCTCTATGTGTGTGAAGAAGTCTGCCGTTTTCAGAGTACACGGATCAGGCAGGGCCTTTCTATCGTTCCGATCTCGGTCAATTTATCCCGCGTGGATTTCTATAACAGGAATCTGAACAATGATATCTGTACACTCCTTGGTCAGTACAGTCTTTCACCGGAATATCTGAAACTGGAGATCACGGAAAGTGCTTATATGGACAGACCGCAGGAATTGATGGAGACGATCTCTTCATTCCAGGACTCCGGATTCAAGGTTTTGATGGATGATTTCGGGAGCGGCTTTTCCTCCCTCAACATGCTGAAGGATGTCAGCGCGGATATCCTGAAGATCGACATGCGTTTCATGGATGATCTTGAAACATCCGATAAAGCGGGAACGATCCTGTACTCTATCATCCAGATGGCAAAATCGATCCATATGGAGGTTATTGCGGAAGGCGTGGAAACGGAATCGCAATATGAACTGCTCTTCAGTATGGATTGCGATAATATCCAGGGCTATTATTTTTACAAACCGCTTTTAGAAGAGGAATTCATTCAGAAACTCGATACGGATGCAAGGGTGGTTCCCGGGAACGAATCAAGCGATCAGCAAACCATTCTTTATTTTGCCAAGTCAGACGTTGAGGCCAAAGAACTGGTGACGAAACTGCAGGACCATTGCAATATCTGCACGGTCTATCAAGCGGATGACTTTTTGAAAGTGCTGCAAAAAGACTGTACCGGGATCGATATGGCAATTGTGGACCTGAGCGGAAAGATGGATCAGGCCGTGAAACTGATGGAGAAGATCCGGGACCGTGCTTATCTTGGGAATATGCCGTTTGTATTTTTTGCATGTGATTACGAAATGGAACAGGTGAAGAAAGTATTTGATCTGGGTGCGCTTGATGTCATTCTGAAACCGGTCGATTGGGATATGCAGTACGAACGTTTCAAAAAGCAGATGCGTGAGATCAGGAACCGGTCGATCCGGAATACCTTCATCACCGATACGCCGGCGTAGAACGGGAACGAAAAAGGAGCCGTCAGATGACGGCTCCTTTTGGTTGGCATATTTTACAGATAAGGTGCCAGTTTTGCCTGTGCGGCAGCAAGATAATTCTCAGCGGCAACGCGATCTGCTGTTGCGATCGCAAGATCGCTCTGTGCCTTTGTAAATTCAGCAGCATAAGAAGGACTGTTGTCATACAGGGACTTGAACCAGTTATACTGTGCCTGACGGGTTGCTTCAACCTGCTTTGCATAGTATACCTTGCCGGCGAGGCATTCCAGATGGTTCTGTGCACATTCTTTGTTGATCTTTGCGATGCTGCTCTGTACGAGTGCTGTCTGTGCGGCAACGATCGCATCCTTGTTTGCACCGGTCTGAACCTTGATGAAATCGTTTAATTCACCGTTCATTCTGGCTGCATTGGCATTCAGAAGGTTAACCAGGACATCCGTATTGTCGGATGAGAAGCTAACTTCTCTTGCCATAACAGGCATTGCAAGAACAAGTGCGAAAACCAGTGTTGCAGCGATCAGTTTCGTGATTCTCTTCATGTTTAAACCTCCGTGTTGCTTTAGTTTTGTGTTGTTACGTTTTCCATCATAATACATTTTATGTGATTTCGCAATCATTCTCTTATGGGAAATTGTCTGAAAAGCCCGTTTTACTTGCGCATGACGCACAAAGAGTATATACTCATTTAGAGTGTACAAATTTCAGACATTTGGAGGAAAATCATGTTAGATATGAGGTTTGTCAGGGAGAACCCTGAGGTCGTCAAACAGAATCTTCGCAATAAATTCCAGGAGGAAAAACTGCCGCTTGTCGATGAGGTCATCGCTTTGGATGAGGAAAGCCGCAAGGCCAAACAGGAAGCGGATGATCTGAGGGCGAGCAGGAATAAGATCAGCAAACAGATCGGTGCGCTCATGGCGCAGGGGAAAAAGGAAGAAGCGGAGGAAGTCAAGAAACAGGTGACTGCAAATTCCGAGCGTCTTGCACAGCTGGAAGAGAAGGAAACCGAGCTTACGGAAAAAGTCACAAAGATCATGATGACTTTGCCGAATATCATCGATCCGAGTGTTCCGATCGGAAAAGACGATTCCGAAAACGTTGAAGTGACCAAATACGGTGACCCGTTTGTACCCGCATTTGAGATACCGTATCATACGGAGATCATGGAACGGTTCGACGGGATCGATCTGGATGCTGCAGGGCGTGTAGCCGGAAACGGATTTTACTACCTGATGGGTGATATTGCCAGACTGCATTCCGCGGTCATCGCATATGCGCGCGATTTTATGATCGACAGAGGCTTTACGTATTGCGTTCCGCCGTTTATGATCCGCAGCAATGTTGTGACAGGTGTCATGAGCTTTGCGGAAATGGATGCCATGATGTATAAGATCGAAGGAGAGGATCTTTATCTGATCGGAACGAGTGAACACTCGATGATCGGTAAATTTATCGATACGATCATTCCGGAGGAGGAACTGCCTAAGACTTTGACCAGTTACTCTCCGTGTTTCAGAAAAGAAAAAGGCGCTCACGGTATCGAAGAGCGAGGTGTTTATCGCATCCATCAGTTTGAAAAACAGGAAATGATCGTTGTGTGTCATCCTGATGACAGTGCAAAGTGGTTTGATAAGCTTTGGCAGAACACGGTTGACCTGTTCCGCTCCATGGATATTCCGGTACGTACCCTGGAGTGCTGTTCAGGCGATCTTGCCGATCTGAAGGTGAAATCCTTTGATGTGGAAGCATGGAGCCCGAGACAGAAGAAATATTTTGAAGTCGGTTCCTGCTCGAACCTCGGGGATGCGCAGGCAAGAAGACTGAAGATCCGCGTGAACGGGAAAGACGGCAAATACTTTGCGCATACACTGAACAATACGGTAGTGGCACCGCCGCGCATGCTGATCGCATTCCTTGAGAATAATCTGAATGAAGACGGCAGCGTGAACATTCCCGAAGTACTTCGTCCTTATATGGGCGGCACGGAGAAGCTTGTTCCGAAGCATTAAATGTATGAAACCAAGGAGTTATGAATGGATAATGAACGTCGCATGGCGGTCCTGATCGATTCCGAGAATGTATCGCCCAAATACGTGAAATACATCTTCGATGAAATCTCAAATTACGGGATCGCAACCTATAAGCGTGCCTATGGAGACTGGGCCAGCAGGACCAGTTCCGGCTGGAAAGAGATCCTTCTGAAAAATGCGATCACACCCGTACAGCAATACGGCTATACACAGGGGAAGAATTCGACGGACTCAGCCATGATCATTGATGCCATGGACATCCTTTATTCGGGAAGAGTGGACGGTTTCTGTATCGTGTCTTCCGATTCCGACTTTACTAGGCTTGCGGGAAGACTGCGTGAAGCGGGGATGCTTGTGATCGGTATGGGCGAGAAAAAAACGGTCGAGGCTTTCCGTACCAGCTGCTCATTGTTTAAATACCTGGAGGTACTTGCGGAGGAAGAGGACCAGAATCCTGAGATCAGCCGCGAGGAAGTGGAAGAAACGATCTTTAAGATCATTGCAGATAACGATGCAAATGACAAGGAAACGACGGTCGGGGAACTCGGCAATAAACTGAGTAACCGGCATGCTGATTTTGACGTGCGTAATTACGGTTATTCGAAGCTGTCAAAATTCTTGGACAGCATGAAGACGCTGCGTCTGGAACAGCACGGGAACAATATTCTGGTTACTCTTGCGGAGTCGGAAGTTCCCAAAGAAGACGTGGAAAAGATCGCCATTGATATCGTTTCCAAGGCCAAAGACCACAAAATGGGCTTACCGGAACTCAAACAGAAACTGGAGAGAAGGCTTCCGAATTTCAATATCCGCAATTACAAATATTCCAAATTTTCGCAATTCATCAAGGATATGGATGGCATGCGGGTAAAAAACAATACGGTCGAGAGAAAGGATAAGGGATGAATATAGTCATTCTGGGCGCGGGAGAGATCGCAGCCAAAATGGCGATGACCCTGCAACCGCTGAAAGATGCAAATTGCTATGCCGTAGCATCGAGAGATCTGATCAAGGCACAGGCGTTTGCGGATAAATACGGATTCAGACAGGCCTATGGCTCTTATCTGGATATGCTCGGTGACGATTATGTGGATCTAGTCTATATTGCAACGCCGCATTCCCATCACTATGAACATATCAAGATGTGTTTGGAGCATGGCAAGCACGTTCTGGTGGAAAAGCCGTTTACGGCAAATGCCAAGCAGGCAGAAGAGGTCATTGAAATGGCTGATGAAAGAGGCCTGCTTCTTGCCGAGGCCATGTGGAGCCGTTATATGCCGATGGTAGGCACGATCCGGGAGGTGGTCTCCTCAAATCTGATCGGCAGGATCACATCCTTAAGTGCCAATGTCGGGTATCCGATGGAAAATAAGGAACGACTGAGAAAGCCGGAACTGGCAGGCGGTGCATTGCTCGATCTCGGCTGCTATGTCCTGCATTTTGCATCCATGGTATTCGGCGATCAGTTAAAGAGCATTTCGGCCTCCTGTACCAAACTGGAAACCGGTGTGGACGCGCAGGAGACGATCATGCTGACTTATCAGGACGGCAGGATGGCCAATCTGTTCGTGACGATGCTTGCGGAAACGGACAGGCGTGCCATGATCTGTGGGACGAACGGTTATATCGAAATAGAAAATATCG
>JAEEGL010591650.1_pt1 | contig 27216 bp, 29 predicted proteins | sample 9134231 | NCBI WGS metagenome assembly JAEEGL01 (sample SAMN16246548, study PRJNA631951) | gut metagenome | biome: gut microbiome; feature: rumen; material: fiber-attached | host: Bos | place: Iran: Karaj | collected 2018-10 | reverse complement strand
TTATGCGATCAAACGTCAACATACAGCTCATCACAGCCGCCGTCCTCAGTCTGGGCGGGCTCATTCTCCTCTTCTGCGGCACGTTCATCGACCCGGAAGGACAAATCCACGAGTCACTCCTCGTCGCCTTTGGCGAAGTTGCCACCTTTGCCGGCGCACTGATGGGTATCGATTATTCATACAAGTGGAAATCGAAGAATGAAAAGGATTAAATTGTTTTTTATGTTTATGTCTGATTAAAAAGTATAATTAGTATAATTGAATTTTTGAAAAAATACATAGTATTGTGGATTTGGATTGAGGATTTTGCAGTGAAAATTTATTTTCGACTCAAAATTATCAAGACAAAGCCAGGGACAACGAAAGTTTGTTTTTCAAAAATTTATAATCTTTATTTTTTTAATCAGTGTTTTATAGGTTTTTTTCAATCAATCAATCAATGATAACAATAACCCTACAAAGAGACCATCCGCAGGGCAAAGCGGTTCGGGGACAACTGTCACTCCCCTTCGACCCGAGTAACCCGCACGTCTATCCGACCCTCGAGAACGTCGATTTCCTCATCGCACCGGGCACCTACCCGCTACGACTCACCTGGTCACCGCGTTTCCGGAAACTCACACCCGAAGTATGCGACGTGCCCGACCGGGCTGGGCTCCGCTTCCACCTCGGCACCAAGCCGGAGCACTCACAAGGCTGCGTGCTGCTCCAACCCGAAGCACTCGCCAACCTCAAAATATTTATTAACCGCATCAAAAACTTGTACGACAATGAAGAATTGTTTATTGAAATCGCTGATGGTAGTACTGATGCTTAGTGCATTCGCAGTAGGCGTCAGTAGTTGCAAGGCGTGGCGCACCATCTCCACTACCGCAACCTACACCCAACAGAACGACTCCACCACGGGTAAAGCGTCCGCGACTATTACCACTAAAACGGTGGAAGAGTACCAAGGCGTGAAAAAGAACTAAGGCTTTGTCCATTACGCCGGATACTATCCGGCAAACAAGCGTCCGTTTCGCCAAAGCCAACGCCAACGCCAAAGCCCTAAACTGCGCGGGGCTCTAAAGAAAGCGCAGAGTGATCTTTGACATATTAAAATCTCCCGCGGCGGGGAGCGTGCAGCCAAAGCCAATGCCAACGCCAAAGCTGCTCGGCAAACGCCGAACCACTATGGGAAAAGTGAAGTATGCAACCGGTATTGACTACGTCAAGGGTAGTCTTGCCAAGCCCAAAAAGAAAGACGGTCACTCCTGCGGTACCTACCTGATCGGTACGCACCGTGAGGCGGAGACCACCAACCCGACCTGCACGCGTCTGTTCGTGCGCGAGGCTAACGCCTACGAACGCTCGACTCCTGTGACTACCAAGGAGATGCGTCTCCGCGTACGCTTCGCCGCTGTCGCAGCAGCAGTCGCTGCTCGTAAGGACAGCTTGGAGTACGCGTCGTCCGACCAGGCAGCGTTCCTCGCGCAGAAGGACTCTGCGAACGGCAAAAAGACCATGAAGTCCTACCTCTGGTCGGTTTGTGCTGCTGCGTACGACGCCGAGCACCCGCAGGGTTAAGCGCCCAAAAGCAGAGAAATCTGCAAAAAAGAATGGCATACGCTTGCGTATGTCATTTTTTTGTTGTACCTTTGCACTCGATTATGAACGAATTGCGATACGATAAGGAGGATTTGCAGGAAGCGTTGCGGGTACTGCGAGACGGTGGGATCATTGTCTATCCGACCGATACGGTATGGGGCATCGGTTGTGACGCGACCAACGCAGAGGCGGTGGCGAAGATCTACGCGCTCAAGCAACGCGAGGACTCCAAGTCCATGCTCGTGCTGCTCGACAGTGCGGCCAAACTGGACTACTATGTCGATGTGATGCCAACAGCACAAATGCTGTTGGATGTACAAGGTGACAATGGACAATGTACAAAGGAAAGCAAACCCCTGACGATCATTTATCCGAATGCGCGGCATCTGGCACCGAACCTGGTGGCAGAGGACGGGAGTATCGGAATTCGGATCACGAACGAGCCGTTCAGCCAAGCCCTGTGCGCCCAACTCAAACGACCGCTCGTTTCGACGAGTGCCAACATCAGCGGACACCCGACGGCACACTTCTTCCACGAGATAGAAGAGGCTATTTTGAACGGAGCAGACTATGTCTGCCGGTTTAGACGCGACGACGAGACACCCCATGAGCCGAGTACGATCATCAAAGTCAATGCCGATGGCTCATTTATCATTATAAGAAACTAATTGTACATTGTACATCGTCACTTCGTACATCACATGACCCTTCGAAGGAAGCAACAAATATGGTACATCTTAGCAGACCTCATCAGCAGTGAGTTGGTGTGGCTGTGTTTTTTGGGCTTCCGTTGGATGGCGTACGAAGGGCGTGTGGGTATTCTCGAAGACGTGCTCATTCCGGCCTTCGACTTCCGGCTGCCGCTGATCATCTACCCGCTGGTGTGTCTGCTCATCTATTACCTGTCGGGTTACTACCTGCGTCCGTTCCAGAAACCGCTGTGGCGGGAGTTCCTGCGGACCTTCATCTCGGCGGCTGTCATCGCATTGCTGTTCTTCTTTATCATCATCATCGATGATGAGGTGGCGTCGTACACCAATTATCTGGTGTCATTGGCGGTGCTGTTCGGGTTGCAGTTCACGCTCAGTTACATCCCCCGTCTGACGATCACCTTATTGTCCCGTCGGCGCGGTGTGATGCGCTCCCGCACGGTACACTCAATGGACGAAGCGGCCCGACTCAGAGCCGGCGAACAGGACGAGGTGATCATTGACCTGCCGAACGGTTACACGGACCGCAACCTGTACACGCTCATTGCGCGCCTGTACCCGCTCTCGTGCGAGATCAGTATGGTTCCGCGCGTGTATGACATGCTCACCGGTGCGGCGCGTATCGGCCAGATCGACCGTCCGTCGCTTATCCGTATCACCGAGCACCACATGACCGATGCCGAGTTGTGCATCAAACGGGCGTTCGACATCGTAGCCTCAGCAGTAGGATTGGTTGTTCTGTTCCCGCTGCTGGCACTCATTGCGCTGCAGGTCAAGATCAGTTCGCGTGGTCCGGTGCTGTACTCGCAAGAGCGTATCGGTCTGTACGGTCTGCCATTCCGCATCTATAAGTTCCGCACGATGATTGACCACGCAGAAGCGGAGAACGGCCCGCAGATAACAGCCGACAACGACCCGCGTATCACTAAAGTCGGCAAATGGTTGCGTAAGTACCGTTTGGACGAACTGCCGCAACTGTGGAACATCCTGCGCGGAGACATGTCTGTTGTCGGACCGCGGCCGGAGCGGGCGTTCTTCATCGAGCAGATCATGACCGAAGCACCCTACTACTGCCTGCTGTACAAAGTGCGGCCGGGTCTGACCAGCTGGGGACCGATTCGCGTCGGTTACACCGATACGATGGAGAAAATGATTGAGCGGCTCAACTGCGACATCGTCTATATAGAGAACATGTCGCTGCTGCTGGATATCAAGATCTTGTTTTTTACCATTGGAGTCATCCTCCGCGGAAAAGGAAAATGAACTACGACGAATCAATACAAAAAGCCGAGGCGATCATCGCCCAATTGGAATCGTCCGAAGCACTCAGCATGGACGAATACAAGCGCCGCGCCGACGAGGCAGAGCAACTGCTTAAACAATGCGAGAAAGAGGTGGACGGTCTGTTCGCCTAACGCTACAACGACCCGATGGCCAAGCAGATGAGGCCGGCACCGATGCCAAGCATACAGAGCACTTTGCGCCAAGGGTCGGGTTCTTTGAGCACCAGCAAACCATAGGCAAAACCGATCACCGCGCCACCGCGGCGAATCGTACTCACCACCGCGATCAACGAATCCGGATCGCGCAAAGCCAGCATATAGACATTGTCGGAGATGATCAGAAAGACCGAGATCATCAAGATCGGCAGCAAATGGGACAGCTTGGACGGCTCGGGTCTCCGATGACTCTTAGCACAATCGATTCCCCACACGATCACCATCATAACCGCCTGATAGAGCGTGTAATAGACCTGCACGGCGTTATGGTCATATCGGCGCATGAGGTATTTGTCGTACAAACCCGAGCAGGCACCAATCAGAATCGCCAAAGCCAAGGCGAGGTAGTATTTATTGGTGATTGGTGATTGATTATTGGTGATTGATTTTTTGTTTTTGAACGAGAAAATAAAGATCGTACCGATGGCGAGGCTGACGCCTATCCACTGCCAGGTGTTGAGCCGTTCGCCGAAGATCAACAGTGCCCCGACGAGTGTCCACATCGGACGGGTGGCCTGCATCGGGCTTACGACCGAGATCGGCAGGTGCTTGAGCGATATATACGCAAAGATCCAGCTGCTGAGCACAATGACCGACTTGAGAATGGTGAACAAGTGCGCTCTCCAATCCAACGCCGGGACATAGAACGGGGTGCCGGTCATCAGGTCCGGACAACAACGCGACAGCAGCAGCGGCACACACAGCAGCACCGACGAGAAACAGACGCTGAGCGTCAGTACATCAATCACCCGATGCTCCCGCAGCGCAACCTTCTTGCTGATGTCATAAAAGCCCAGACACAGCGCGGATATGAATGCTAAAATCGTCCACATAAGCCAAAAAAGCGTGCAAAATTAGTGAATTTCTTGCACATATCAAAATATTTTTGTAATTTTGCAGCCGATTTTGATAAAAAGATAGATTTATGTTACAAGAAATACTTGCAATTACCGGCAAACCGGGTTTGTACAAATTAGTAAGTCGCGGCAATAACATGCTGATCGTAGAGAGTCTGGTGGACGGCAAACGTATGCCGACCTATGCCCGCGATAAGATCGTTGCCCTGAGCGATGTATCGATGTACACCGATGCAGACGATATCGCCCTGAGCGAGGTACTCACGGCTGCCGGTAAGAAAGAAGGGCTGAAAGCGGTTGCTTTTGACCCCAAAAAAGCAAGCAATGCGGAACTGCAGGCATGGTTCGACGAGGTGCTGCCCAATTGGGATCGCGACCGCGTTTACCCGTCCGATATCCGCAAACTCATCCAGTGGTATAACGTCCTCATCAACGCCGGTATCACCGATTTCTCGGTTGAGGAAGAAGCGGCTGAAGAGGAAAAAGCTGAAAACTGAAAGCTGACAGCTGAAGGCTGACAAGTGCTCCTAAGGGAGATCATCGATAGCATAGAATCTGTAGCGCCACGGAGTGCCCAGGAGAATTGGGATAACTCGGGAATGCAGGTAGGTGACACAGGACGCGACATCCGGTCCGTTCTCTTGACCACAGACGTCACGACAGATGTGGTCAATGAGGCTATTATGCACGGTTGTGACCTCATCATCAGCCACCATCCACTTCTTTTTCACGGTCTCAAACAAGTCTGCGGACAAACCCCGCAGGCACGTGTTGTCGAGATGGCGATCAAACATGACATCGCTATCTACTCGGCACACACCAACCTGGACAGCGTGGTTGGCGGTATCAATACACGGCTGGCAGATAAGTTAGGGGTTACAGGTTACCGGTTATTGGTTACGGGAGAGAATGGTCAAACCGGTCTCGGCATTATTGGCACACTGCCGCAACCGATGCGCTATGAGGATTTCATTGCGCACGTGCGCGAGACATTAGATTGTACGTACGTGCGCTACACACGCGCGAAGAACGAGATGGTGCAGACCGTCGCTCTGTGCGGTGGCAGCGGAGCGGAGTTCATCGGAGAAGCGATTGCACAAGGTGCGGATGTGTACCTCACGGCCGATTGTAAGTACCATGAGTTCCAGGACGCGGACGGTCAGATCGGACTCGTTGACATCGACCACTGGATCTCCGAACGTCACGCACGCGAGATCTTCCGCGACATGATCGCTCCTCTCGGAGTCAAATGCATCATTAGTCAAACAGATAAAACACCAATTATAGTATGGCAAGAACAAAAGAATTAACGGTAGAGGACCGTTTGAAAGTGCTCTACGAACTGCAGCAAGTGGACACCAAGATTGATAACTTGCGCACCCTGGCCGGTGAGTTGCCCCAGGAAGTAAAAGACATGGCCGACGAAGTGGAAGGTCTCAAGACCCGTCTGACCAATATCGAGAACGACATCAAGGAGTGTGAGACCCAGATCTCGGATCACCGTGTACGCACGGAGAACGCCAACGCTTCTATCTCGCGCTACAAAGAGCAGCAGAACAGCGTGCGTAACAACCGCGAGTTCGATAACCTGAACAAGGAGATTGAGTATCAGGAGTTGGAGATCGAGGCTTCGCAGCGTAAGATCAAACACTTCACCGCTGAACTCGAGGCACGTCTGGCTGACAAGGCCAAGACGACCAAGGATATCGAGGAGCGCACCGTCGATCTGAACCAGAAACGTTCGGAACTCGACCAGATCCTGTCGGAGACCAAGGCTGAGACCGAGGCCCTGATTCTGCGTTCGAACGAGTTGGAGAAGAAAATGGACGAGCGTCTGCTCACCGCATTCAAACGTATCCGCAAGAACGCCCGCAACGGTCTGGCTGTTGTGAAGATTGAGCGTGACTCGTGTGGCGGTTGCCACGCCAAGATCCCTGCTCAGCAGCAGTTGGATATCCGCACTCGCAAGAAAATCATCGTGTGCGAGTTCTGCGGACGTATTCTCGTAGATCCGGAGATGTAATTCACTCTTTGTGCGTGCTGCGGTACAACAGTCCCAGCAGTGCACAGACCACGATCAGGCTCAGAACGCCTAACCACCAAGTTGTGCCGGCACCGAACGTGTCGGCATAATTTGTATCTTCGGGTGCGTATTGGTCCAGTGCATAATTGACCACGACCACCATGAAATTATTGGTGAAATGCATGACAATCGGTACCCACAGACTGCCCGTCCACACGAACGCGTAACCGAACATAGCCCCCATCAGCATACGCGGAATGAAACCGTAGAACTGCAGATGGATCGCCGAGAAGATGAACGCCGCTACCCATATGCCCATATGGATCTTCCATTTGGCGCGCCCTTCTTGCCACGCATCCCCGTGACAGAGCTGCTGCAGCACACCTCGGAAGGTCAACTCTTCACTGATAGCCGGCAGCAACGCAATCAAGCCCACATTGATCAGCAGACCCCATATGCTGTCCACCTTCAGAAAATCCGTCATCAGCTGCTCCGCCGCGTCCTCCATTTTCTTCATCCACTGCTCGACACCCTGCAAACAGTCCGGCAGTACGATACGACCGTTCAGGTCCACTAACAGGTTAATCGCCGGGAATGCACACAACATGATGGCTACCGCCATCAGGAACACGCTCCAGTTCGCGCCCCTATTGAGCCGCAGCAGGTTGAACGGGTTGCTACGTTGATCCCATATGACCGCATACAACAGCGGCGGCAGCAGGAACACGCCGAGCGTCTGAACGAACTGTCCCCACTTGAGACTCGTCACATCCGTACTCCCATGTGACACCAGCGCCCATACCAACACCAAACCGAGGCCCAGCACCATCATGATGCCCAGCCACGTGGTGACCTTAGCCACCCACAGGAATATGTTTTTACTGCTCTCTGTCATGCTTCACCTGATAATTACGCCCATACGAGCGGTAGGTATCTTTCTCAATCTCTATCATCGGCTCTTCCCATTTCGTCAGCGGCGTGAGTTTCCACTCGATATACTTGATGCTCAACCCGCGGTCTAACCACTGCTTCTCGTAGTGTGTCTGCAGCGCTTTGGCATCAGCTAACAGTGCCGATTCCGCGCCGTACAGATCGTCTGTATGCACGATGACCGGATACGGATTAAGCCGCAGCATCTCCGTGGTATAGGTATAGAGGAACGGACTGTCGGTCTTGAGATGAATAAGCCCGGAGGGCTTGACAATCTGCTGATAGCGCTGCATGAAGTACGTGCTGGTCAGACGTTTGGTGGCTTTTTTCATCTGCGGGTCACAGAACGTGATCCAAATCTCATCCACCTCATCCTTGGCAAAGAACGCAGTGATGATCTCTATGTTCGTTCGCAGAAAAGCAACGTTCTTCAGCCCGGCCAGTTCGGCTTGCTTGGCACCGGCCCACATGCGCGCACCTTTGATATCCACGCCGATGAAGTTCTTGTCCGGATAGCGCTCCGCCAATCCGACCGTGTACTCGCCGCGGCCGCAGCCGAGTTCCAACACGATGGGATGGTCGTTGTGAAAATATCGGTCGCGCCAATGACCTGCCATCTCGTGCATACCACCCGACGGAAGCATCTCGCGCGCTCCGCACTGGAACACGTTGCTGAATGTCTCCATCTCCGCGAACTTCTTTAGCTTATTTTTTCCCATCGTTGTTCTTGCGTATTTCCAATCCGACATCCGTCACACCGCGCAACAGGCTGTCGCGCATTCCGTGCAGCACGGTCATGTGGTAGGTTCCGGTATCAGCAAAATGATAATGGTCCTCCAACAGTACCGGCATCTCGATGAACCCATGGTGTTTGTCCCCCAACCACTGTCCGCGGTCGTCTGCCAGATAGAACTCAATCGTGTCCACACGGTCGTTGTTGGTCACAAACAACCACATGTTCTGATACGGATAGCGCTCCGTGTGACGCACGTAGAGGAGCATATCGTAACCGGCGGTCGTATCGGCCACCGTATAGTCAAACGAAGCCTGATCGTCTATCGACCATTCTCCCGATGGAATCGCGCAAAACTGACTATAGACGATGTCGTTTTGACACGACGTGAATGCCAAACAAGCAATCACCATAACCCATAACCTATAACCTATCACCTTTCTATTCATCTTCTGTCCCTCCTATCCCGGTCATGGTGTTTTTTCTTTTTCCGATCGAACCGTGTCACGTCTCCGTGTCCGGTCTGGTAGCCGATCTCGTTCATCACGGCCCGTGATCCTTCCAGCGTATCGGGTTTCTCTCCGTTTCGGTTCATAGCGATGATCTCATGTGCCCGAGCAGCCGTCAGCGTCGTGAGGTTAGCAGGCACATGCGGGTCAGACGAATAGGTCACCGTGCCTGCCAAGGGATCAGACGAGAAGAAATAGTACGTTGCATCCTTGGTCTCCAGTTCCGCATGACGGGACGGTAATAACTTAGAGGCATCCTCATAGACCGGCACCTCATAATTGAGACAGCACTTCAGTTTCGCGCACATGCCCGCCAGTTTCTGCGGGTTAGGCGAAATGTTCTGCAGTCGAGCCGCACCGGTACCGACCGATGAGAAATTGATCATCCAGGTTGAGCAGCACAACTCGCGTCCGCACGGACCTGTTCCGCCGATACGACCGGCTTCCTGACGTGCACCGATCTGTTTCATCTCCACACGGATACGGAAAGTCTCGGCATAGACCTTGATGAGTTGGCGGAAATCCACACGACCGTCTGCGATGTAGAAGAAGATGGCTTTGGATCCGTCTCCCTGGTACTCCACATCGCCTATCTTCATCTCCAATCCGAGCGATTTGGCCAGTTCGCGCGCTTTGATCATCGTCTCGTGCTCCCGCGCATGCGCCTGTGCAGCACGCTCCAAATCCTGTTCGGTCGCGATACGAAGCACTTGACGGATCTCGTAGCGGGACGAGTCAATCTTGTTCTTTTTGATCTGCAGTTCCACCAGTTTACCCGTCAGCACCACTTCGCCCACGTCATAACCCGGGTTCGCTTCCACGACCACTTGCACGCCTTTCTCCAGCGGTAAGTGCGCACTGTTGTGGTAATAGCCTTTGCGGGTGTTCTTGAACTGCACCTCAATCAGGTCGGTCAGTCGGGTGTTCTCCGGCAGGTCGGCTAACCAGTCACACACCGGCAACATATGTGCCGAGTTCCGCTTGGTAGCAGCCGCTTCCAGCTCGGTATGTTCAGCTCCTGTTGTATATGATTTCATACTTTTTTACGTTTAATCAACACTATCATTTGCAGGCAAAGATCGAAGAAGATCATCTTCGCATTGCCGTTTTGTTCTATTTGTCGTTCTGCCAGATCCAGTTGGTTCATGATGGCCTCCACATTACCGTCATGAATGAAGGGCGCAAAGCGAATGGAAAAATCGCGCTCGGCTTCCATCTGGTAATTGAGTTCGGGTTGCGCCAGGTTACGGATATAGTTCTCGCGCACCTGTTGCTGAGCGTACTGCAGAAAATGCTTCTGACGCTCCCGGCCCACTTTGGCATCGGCCATATCCAGACTCCACTGACGCAAGCGCTTGAGCGATTCGTATTTCTTCTGCGGGTCACTGAGCACGCCCACCGTATAAGCATCCCGGAAAAGTGCGATGAAATCGCGCAATTCCTGCTGATTCTCCTCGGTCTCATCGGCTTTGTGAATCGCTGCCAGATAACTGCCGTTCGCGATTCGGGCGATATCGGTCGCTTTGGTTGCATCGATCCCTCTCTGCATCAGCGCAGCTGCAATCGTCTCCGTCTCCAGCCGCGGCACACGCACCGTCTGCACACGGGACTGAATAGTGGATAGCAGTTTCTCCGGGTGTTCGCTCACCAGCAGGAACACCGTCTTCTCGGCCGGCTCTTCGAGGATCTTAAGTAACTTGTTGGCGCAATCGGCATTCATCTTCTCCGGCTGCCAGATGATCATGACCTTATAACCGTCCCCGTACGCTTTGAGACTCAGTTTGCGCAGGATCTCCCCACTCTCTTTCTCGTAGATCATGGATTGCTTGGTCTCCACGCCCAAGGCCTCATGCCATTCCTCCAGATTGAAGTAATGCTTGTTAAGGATGATCTCGCGCCAAGGCTCCAAGAACGCATCACAGGTGTCTCCCGCGTCTGTCTTCACGATCGGGAACACAAAATGCAGATCCGGATGCTGCAGGTGCCGGTACTGCAGACAGGTCGGACACGTGCCACAACTGTCCTCGTCCGTGCGGTTGGGGCAATTAAGGTACTGCGCATAGGCCAGCGCCAACTGCAACTTACCGATACCCGATATGCCCGCAAAGAGTTGTGCATGCGGGATTCGTCCCTCACGCACATTCTGACGCAACTGCTGTTTGGTTGCTTCTTGCCCTATGATCTCACGGAAAAGCAATACTCGATACTATTTTTTGATTCGTCCGTTGATGACGGCATTCCGCACCGCCTCAATCGCTTCGTTGGCGTCCGCATACTGTTTCAGGTCCATCGGTTCGCCGATATGCATATGCACGGGGTGACGATGCACGAACGGCTTGCCCTTGGGAAGCACCTCAAAACAGCCGTCCAGCGAGAGCGGGATGACCGGCAGACCCAGTTCCCAAGCGATCTGGAACGCACCGCGTTTGAACCGTCCGATCTCACCGTTCCTGGAACGTGTTCCCTCGGGGAAGATGACGGTGCATACTCCGTTCACCAATTGCTTACCCACCTCTTTGAGACTCTCCATAGCCGCTTTCGCATTCCGGCGATCGACGAAGATGTGTCCTGCAGCCTTGCACCCGATGCCGACGAACGGCACATGGCGCAGTTCGGCTTTCATGAGCCATTTGAAGATCACCGGCAGCCAGCCGTACACGAGCCACACATCGAACATCGACTGATGGTTCGCCACAAACACATAACTCTGCCCCTTCACGATATGCTCCTCTCCGTCCACCGAGACGGGAATGAACATCAGCCAGAAGAACGAACGGGACCAGAACTGCTGCACTTTGTGCACGAACTCCGCATTACGCCAAGGGATCGTACAGATGGTGAATACGGCAGTGAACACGGTCAGACCGCAGAGCAGCGGCCATGCAATCAGATACTGCCACAACCAATAAAACGGACGAAATATATATTTCATGATTCGTTAGTCTTTATCATATTTCTGCATAAAACCGCGGTAGAGGGCACAGATACGACGGATCTCTTCCCAGGTATCTTCATTCAGTTTGGTACCCACCACCTCCACTACACGACCGGCTGCGATCGTACCGATCTCCGCACAACGACGGATATCAAAGCCGTCAGCGAGGGCATGCAGGAATCCGCCTGCAAAATAGTCGCCGGCACCGGTCGAATCGGTACAACTGGTCGTGATGGCCCCTATATGATGACGCTTACTACCCTGCTGTATATACGAACCGTTCTTACCCACTTTGACAACCGCTATGTCGCATTGCTCAGCGATCATCTGTACGGACTCTTCGGGATTGAGGTGCGTATAAGCGAACGACTCGTCCTCATTGGCAAAGACGATATCGACATATTGTTTAACGAGGTCCTTGAGGAAAGCATGGTTTTCGTTAATCACGTTGTAGGACGCCAGATCGAGCGAAACCATACAACCGGACTCTTTGGCCAGGCGAAGCGATTTCTCCAGCAACTCATGATTCTGCACCAGGTAGCCCTCGATATGGAAAATATCATACCCGTTGAACGCATCTTTGGAGATATCATCGGCGCACAGTTCCGCCGCAGCGCCCAGATAGGTAGCGAACGTACGCTCACCGTCCGGGGTCACCAAGACGATGGACACACCCGACATAGCGTTTTGGGTCGAGAGCAACAAGATCGGCTTGACACCGTTCTTGAGCATGTCCTCGCGGTAGAAATCACCGACCTCATCATTTCCGATCTTACCGATGAAGGCTGCTTTTCCGCCTAATGAAGCAATACAGTTGATGGTATTAGAGGCAGAACCGCCTGCTACCATACGTTTACGAACCGACAGAAAACGATACTGAATCTGCTCTGCCTGATCTTTAGAAATGAGGTTCATGCTTCCTTTCGGAAAACCGAGTTCGCGCAAATCATCTTCACTCACCTGGAGCAGAATGTCCGTCAACGCATTACCTAATCCTAAAATTTTCTTCATTTTTGTATGTTTTTGACCTTAAATAGGGTTGTTTTTCAAAAAAAGTGACCTCTACATGCATTTTTTTGCCAAAAAATTTGCACATGTCAGAAAAAAGCAGTACTTTTGCACCCGCTTTCGAAAAACGAGAGCATAAAACACGCTTCCTTAGCTCAGTCGGTTAGAGCATCTGACTGTTAATCAGGGGGTCCTAGGTTCAAGTCCTAGAGGGAGCGCCAAGGCACTTACGGTTTCCGTGGGTGCTTTCTTTTTCCCCCTCCCTGAAAAACGCTGCAAAATTAGTAAAAAAAATTGGAATACGCAAGCGCGCGCGTATTTTTTTAGAAAGAAAAACGTCGAACAAGGAAAAGTGCCGGTCAGGCAAATACATTTCCACCGCGAAACAACGAAAATAGTTCCGATGAAATCGAATGAACTTACATTTTTAAGAAAAATACTGCGAATTTTTTTGCACAAAAAAGTTACGCGCACGCTTGCATATATCAAAAATTATTTGTAATTTTGCACGCTAATTTGCAGAAATAGGCACTTAAAACAACAACAATATGGGACTTTTTTCTTTTACACAAGAGATTGCTATTGACTTGGGAACGGCCAACACCATCATCATGTGCGATGATAAGATCGTAGTGGACGAGCCGTCGGTAGTAGCTATCTCAATGGCAGACAACAAGATGGTTGCTGTCGGCCGTAAGGCACAACAGATGATTGGTAAAGGCGGCACCATGATCCGCACCGTACGCCCGCTGCGCGACGGTGTGATCGCAGACTTCTATGCCTGCGAGATGATGATCCGCGGTATGATCAAGATGATTCCGAAGCAGACACGACTCTTCTCTCCGTCTATTCGTATGGTGGTATGTATTCCTTCGGGTTCTACCGAAGTGGAAATCCGCGCCGTGCGTGACAGCTCGGAGCACGCAGGAGGACGTGACATCTACATGATCTACGAGCCGATGGCCGCAGCGATCGGTATCGGTATTGACGTAGAGAGTCCGGAGGGCTGTATGATCGTAGATATCGGTGGTGGTACGACGGAGATCGCCGTGATCTCGCTGGGTGGTATTGTGAGCAACAAGTCCATCAAGATCGCAGGTGACGACTTTAACCAGGATATCATCGAGTATATGGGTCGTATGCACAACCTGCGTATCGATGAGCCGACGGCTGAACGCATTAAGATTCAGGTCGGTTCGGCACTGCCGGAACTGGAGGACGCTCCGGAGGACTTCATCGTTGTCGGCCCGAACAAAGTGACGGCGCTGCCGATGTCTGTTCCGGTTAGTTACCAAGAGATCTCGCACTGTCTGGAGAAGAGTGTGAGCAAGATCGAGGGCGCTATCCTTCAGGCGCTGGAGACGACTCCGCCGGAGTTGTACTCGGATATCGTTAAACGTGGTATCTACCTGACCGGTGGTGGTGCATTACTCCATGGTCTGGCCAAACGTCTAACGGACAAGATCACGATTCAGTTCCACGTAGCAGACGACCCGTTGCACTCTGTTGCACGTGGTACCGGCGTGGCACTGAAGAACGTGAATAACTTCGGCTTCCTGCTGCGTTAACCCTTCGTAGCCGCCTATGCAGAATTTGCTCAAGATACTGCTGCGTTATAGCAACTTCCTGGTATTCATTGTCCTGGAAGTTGCTGCATTTTTGCTGATTGGCTTCAACAACCCCTATCCGAGGAGTAGTGTGCTCAGCACTGCCAATCAGGTGGTAGCGTGGCAGCACGAGCAAGTGAGCGAGGTCAACGGCTATTTCAGTCTGCGCCATCAGAACGAGTTATTAGCGGAGGAGAACGCGGCGCTACGCAATCAGTTGAGTGCGATCGATTCGGTCCAAACGGGCGAAGCACTGTATTATGCGTCTGCTAAAGTGGTGCAGATGACCACCAATGAGCAGCACAACTACCTCACCATCAATCGCGGCAGCAAAGACGGCATCCAACGCGGTCAGGGAGTACGTAATGGAGACGGTGTGGTCGGTATCGTGCGCACTGTGGGACGTAACTACAGCGTGGTGATGCCGATCATCAACACCCACACGAACCTCAGTTGCCGCTTTGCCAAAAACGACTATATCGGTACCCTGATATGGGACGGTAAAGACAGCCGGTTTGCGATGCTCACCGATGTGGCAGCACACATGGTGGTGAACCAAGGAGATACCATCGTAACCAGTGGATTGAGTCCTGTTTTCCCGGAAGGAATTCCCGTTGGAACCGTAGAAAACAGCGTACTCAAGGAAGGCGATTCGTACCACACCATACGCGTGCGCCTGTACACTAATTTCAAGCGATTGAAATATGTGGAGGTTATTCAGAACAAGCATCAAAACGAATTGGAGGAGTTGAACCATGGATTGGACTAAACAGATAGGACGCTATGCGATTGTGATGCTGCTGCAGGTGTTGCTGTTCAACCAGTTGCAACTGTTTGGAGTATGCCATCCGTACATCTACGTGATGTGTCTGCTGATGATGCCGATCACACTCCCGCACAGCGTGGATATGGTGATTGGAGCCGTGGTCGGTCTGATTATGGATGTGTTCTGCAACTCGCTGGGTATCCATATGTCGGCCTGTATCCTGCTCATGTTCCTCCGTCCGTATATACTGGGTGTGATCATCAATGACAAGGAACGTCTGACCGAGCAGATCAACCAGCAGACCATCGGCTTGGTTCCGTTACTTAAGTATGCCGCTATTCTGGTGGCTGTTCACCACTTGCTGGTGTTCGCTTTGGGAGCATGGAGTTGGTATCACATCGGGTTTATATTGATTGAGACCCTGGTCAGCAGCGTCCTCACTTTGGTTGTACTATTAGGATATAATGCTTTGAGATACAGATGATTAACGACAAGTACTATAGACGTCGATATGTCATCAGCGGTATTGCTGTCGCTGTAGTGTTGGTCTATGGTCTGCGTTTGTTCTTTTTGCAAGTCATCGACCAATCCACCAAAGACCAAGCGGATAACAACGCATTGGTCAAACAGACCATCTACCCTTCTCGCGGTCTGATCTACGACCGAAACGGCGAACTGCTCGTTTTCAATCAACCTATCTACGAGGTGACCATGACCATGCGTGACATGGGCAAAGAGTGGGATACACTCGCTTTCTGCCAGTGCCTGCAGATTAGCAGAGCTGAGTTCGATGCGCGTATGGAGGATATTAAGGACCGTAAGAAAAACCGCGGTTACTCCCGTTGGACCCCACAGGTGTTCATGAGTCAGTTGAAGAAAGAGGACATTGCCACGTTGCAAGAGTCTATTTTTCTGTTCCCGGGCGTACAGATTCAGAAACGTACCCTACGCGACTACACCTACAACGCTGCCGCTCATGTGCTGGGCAGTGTGGGGGAAGTCAATCAGAACGATATAGACCGCGACTCGTACTATTCGCGCGGTGACTACTCGGGTCGCGACGGATTGGAACGTACGTACGAGCAACAACTGCGTGGTGAGAAAGGTGTATGCGTGCTCATGCGCGATGTGCGCGGGCGTATACAAGGTAGTTACCAAGACGGTGAGTTGGACGTCACAGCCAAAGCAGGAACGGATCTGCACACGACTCTGGATATTCAATTACAGTTGCTGGCAGAAGAACTGTTAGCCGGTAAGATAGGCAGTGTGGTGGCCATTGAGCCTAAGACAGGCGAGATCCTGGCGTTGGCTTCCAGCCCGACATGGAATCCCAGAGTGCTGGTGGGTAAAGAGCGCAGCAAGAATTACAACATGCTGCTCAAGGACAAAACGAAGCCGCTCATGAACCGTGCCACGCAAGCCACCTACCCTCCCGGCTCTACGTTCAAGACCATTCAGTCCCTGGTATGTCTGGACCAAGGTGCCATCACACCGAACACGCTCTATCCGTGCTCCGGACCGGGCAGTACACCGATCAAGTGCACGCACCATCACGGTTCACCGGTAGCACTGGACCGTGCTATCGAGCAGAGTTGCAACCCCTATTTCTGGTGCGCATTCCGCGACTTGCTGCAGATGGACGGGTATGGTAAGGACAATGCAGATTTTCGTCACCGGTACGAGTTATGGCGGGATGCGGTCATGTCCTTCGGTTTAGGTCAGAAGTTCACCGACTCGGACCTGAGCGAGCAGTCCAGCGGCAGCATTCCGAGCACCAAGTTGTTTGATAAATTCTACGGTAAAACCGGTTGGAAAGCCATCACGATCCGTTCGCTCAGTATCGGACAGGGTGAGATATTAGTCACTCCGCTACAACTGGCTAACCAGGCAGCCACGATCGCCAATGAAGGCTACTTCATCACGCCGCACCTCAACAAGAACGACTCGATGCTGACCCATGTTCACCAACTGGATATCGACCAACGGCATTTCGAAGTGGTGAAAGAAGGTATGGGTCGTGTGATGGTGTTTGGTACGGGACGCCATCATGCGATAGACAGTCTGCATATGGCAGGTAAGACCGGTACGGTCCAAAACCCGCATGGCCGCGACCACGCTATTTTCATCGGTTTTGCACCGATAGAGGATCCGCAGATCGCTGTAGCTGTGGTGGTAGAGAACGCCGGGTTCGGTGCCACATGGGCGTGCCCGATTGCAACGATGATGATTGAGCAATACCTCACCGGTGAGGTCAAACGCAAAGATTTACGTAAACGAATAGGCAGTACAGTACTCAATGAGAGCGTCAAGAAGTGGTAACATATGGAAACATGTCGATTGGATCACCATCGGTATCTTTGCTGCGCTGGCTGTTTTCGGCTGGCTCAATATCTACGGTGCCAGCTATACATTTGACCAGACGAGCATCTTCGATTTCTCCAACCGTGCAGGTAAGCAGTTTGTATGGATGATGGGTTCGCTCGTCTTGGGTTTTGTGCTGCTGATGATTGACTACAAGACCTACGACACGCTGACCTATGTCGCCTACGGAGCGATGCTACTGCTACTGTTAGCCACACCGTTCCTGGCGCGGGATATCAAAGGATCCATGTCCTGGATTTCGCTGGGTCCTGTCAGTCTGCAGCCTGCGGAATTTGCCAAATGTATCGTGGCATTGGCTGTAGCCAAATACATGGGTCGATACGAATACAAAATACGCACTTGGCGCGATCTCATCGTACCTTTTGCGCTCATTGGTGTACCGGCACTCATCATCATGGTACTGCAAAAAGAGACCGGTTCGGCACTCGTTTTTGCGGCGTTCCTGTTAGTATTCTACCGACAGGGTATGAGCGGTTATGTACTCTGGATGGGTGTAGCCGCTGTGGCGCTGTTCATCCTCAGTATCCGTTTCGGTTCGGTTCCGCTTCCGCTCGGAACAGGAAGCGTCGGTATCTTGAGTTGTATGCTGCTGCTGACAGCGGTAGAGATCTATTTTATCTGCAAGGAGCACCGGATACGTTGGCAAGCCCTGATCATGGTCGGCAGCGTGACGCTGATCTACGGTATATGCCTGCTCATCAACATATGGGTCAAAGTCCCGTTCGATTGGATCTCCATGGGCATTGTGGTACTGCTGGTGCTGTACAATATTTTCGTCAGTTTCTATTGGCGTAAGTACCTGTTGCTGGTGCTGGCGGGATTCACGCTGTTCTGTATCGGATATACGCACGCGTGCGATTTCGTGTTCCAAAAAGTGTTGCAACCGCACCAACGGATCCGTATTGAGGTGCTGCTGGGTATGAAAGAAGATCCGGCCGGAGCGGGTTATAACGTCAATCAGGCACGTATTGCCATCGGATCGGGAAGGTTCTTAGGGAAAGGGTATCTGAACGGCACCCAGACGAAGTTGCAGTTTGTACCGGAGCAAGACACCGATTTCATCTTCTGCACCGTAGGAGAAGAATGGGGTTTCGTCGGTTCCATCGGCGTTTTAGCCCTCTATCTGTTCTTTATTCTACGGCTCATCTTCATTGCGGAGAGACAACGTAACATCGCTACACGTATCTATGCCTATGCTGTGGCCAGCATCTTCCTGTTCCACCTCACGATCAATGTGGGCATGGTCTTGGGATTGCTTCCGGTGATCGGTATTCCACTGCCGTTCTTCAGTTACGGCGGTAGTTCGCTGTGGGGATTCACGATGTTATTATTCATTTTACTGCGGCTGGATGCGGCCCGTATGGAGCAATTGAATTAGTATGGCGTTTGTTACTGATCCCATAGGAATCATCGGAGAAGAAGAGGCCGCCAAGGTGCTCAAAAAGAAAGGATTCAAGATCCTGGAGCACAACTGGCGCATGGGGCATCTGGAGGTAGATCTGATTGCAGAGAACCGACAGGAGATAGCGTTTGTCGAAGTGAAAGCCCGAACAACTGAGTTTGGCAATATACGCCCGGAGGAGTACGTGGACGAAGACAAGAAACACCGTATGCTGGTAGCTGCCAATGCGTACATGAAAAAGACCCATACCGATAAATCGCCTCGGTTTGATATCATCGGTCTCCTGGTCAACCACGAGCCAGAACAAGTGACCCACTGCAATCATTTGCAAAATGTGTTTGCGCCCACGCTGCGGACTTGCAACACCGGCAGTTTCAGCGGTGCCGGTAAATGGCGAAAAAAGAAGAGATAGACAAGTAAACGAGTAAGAATAATGGATTTCAGATACGATGTGATAGTAGTCGGGGCCGGTCATGCCGGTTGCGAAGCGGCGAGTGCTGCAGCCCGTATGGGCAGCAAGACGCTGCTGATCACGATGGATATGAACAAGATCGCCCAGATGAGTTGCAATCCGGCCGTAGGTGGAATCGCCAAGGGTCAGATTGTGCGTGAGATTGACGCGCTGGGAGGTCAGATGGGTATCGTGACGGACCGCAGTGCTATCCAGTTCCGTTTACTGAATCAGAGTAAGGGTCCGGCTATGTGGAGTCCGCGTAGTCAAAGCGACCGCAAGCGGTTCATCGAGGAATGGATCAACGTACTGGCACACACCGACAATCTGTATATTTGGCAAGATATAGTGACTGGTCTTATTATCAGAGATAATAAGGTATGCGGCGTAAAGACGATGTTAGGCATTGAGATGGAAGCGCAGGCGGTAGTACTGACCAACGGTACGTTCTTGAACGGTCTCATGCACTGCGGCAAGACACAGATCCCCGGTGGACGTACCTCCGAACCCGCCTCACACGGCATCACCGAACAACTGGCCGCATTAGGATTCCGCACCGACCGCATGAAAACCGGAACCCCTGCGCGTATCGATGCTCGGTCTATTCACTTCGAGCGACTGGTGCGCCAAGACGGAGATGACAGTTGGCACCAGTTCTCGTATCTGCATAGCGTCAAACGGGAACTCAAACAGATGCCCTGCTGGATCACGTACACCAATCCCGCTACGCACGAAGCGCTACGCGCAGGACTGGCAGATTCGCCCCTATTCAACGGACAAATCAAGAGCATCGGTCCGCGTTATTGCCCGAGCATAGAGACTAAGATTGTCACGTTTGCCGACAAAGAAGCACACCAGATCTTCCTGGAACCGGAAGGCGTGGATAGCAACGAGTATTACGTCAACGGTTTCTCCAGCAGTCTGCCTTGGCAGGTACAGCTGGCAGGTCTGCGCACCATTCATGGATTGGAAGATGTGGTGCTCTACCGACCGGGGTATGCGATCGAATATGACTTCTTCGACCCCACCCAATTGCACCACACCCTGGAGACTAAACAGATTAAAAATCTGTTTTTCGCCGGACAGATCAACGGCACCACCGGCTATGAAGAGGCAGCCGGACAAGGATTGGTAGCCGGTGTGAACGCACATATCAATGTGCATGGAGGCAGTCCGTTCACTATGGGACGCAATGAGAGCTATATCGGTGTGCTGATTGACGATCTGGTCAACAAAGGTGTGGACGAACCTTACCGTATGTTCACTTCCCGTGCCGAGTACCGCATCCTGCTTCGCCAGGACAACGCGGACGAACGGCTCACGAAGCGCAGTTACGAGATGGGCCTGGCCGACAGAGAACGGTACGATCTGCTCTGCCACAAACAAACAGCTTGTGCCGATTTCATCGAATATATGCAGCAGACCTCTGTGCGCAAAGGCACCATCGACGAATGGCTGGAGCGCATCGGCAGCTCGGCACTGCACGAAGGATGCAAAATAAGCGAGTTGGTACTACGCCCGCAAGTGACGATTAATGGACTCGCCGAAGTAGTACCGGAGTTGAAAGCTAAAACAGCAGAATTGTCCGATGAAATCATAGAGAGTTGCGAGATTCAGATCAAGTACGCCGGATACATCAAACGCGAGCAACTGGAAGCAGCCAAACTGCAACGATTGGATCAGATACGCATACCCGATCATTTTAATTTCGACGAAGTGCAAAGTTTGAGCACTGAGGCACGGCAGAAGTTAAACCGCATTCGTCCCAAGTCCATCGGAGAAGCACAACGTATACCGGGTGTCAGCCCGAATGATGTAAGCGTATTACTGGTACTAATGGGAAGATAATACGAACTTTAGTTTGCAAAGCAAACTACCTGGAATGTTCCACGTGAAACAAACTACAAAATATATGACAGCAGAAGAAGTAAAAAATGCGATTCGCAATGTGCCTGATTTCCCCATACCGGGCATACAGTTCAAGGACATCACAACCGCTTTGCTCAAGGCAGAGTATATGGTTTGGATGCGAGATGAAATTGTAGAATTGTACCGTGACAAGGGTGTTACGAAAGTGGTGGGTATTGAGTCCCGCGGTTTCATTATGGCCCCGGCTGTAGCGATTGAGTTAGGTGCAGGATTTGTGCCCATCCGCAAACACAACAAACTGCCGGCAGAGACGATCTCCGTCACCTACAAAAAAGAATACGGAGATGACACTATCCAGATTCACAAAGATGCACTGAGCAAGGATGACATCGTGCTCATTCACGACGACATCTTAGCTACCGGCGGTTCGATGGAGGCGGCAATTGAGTTGGTGAAGAAACTCGGTGTAAAGAAGGTCTATGTGAATTGCCTGATTGAGTTGGAAGGTCTGAACGGTCGTCAGTACCTGGAAGGCAAGTCGGATGGCTTGGAGTGCTTGTTCGGAATTGAGGTGAATGAATAAGAAAGATGATCATATTGCCCTACTATTAAAGCGCATTCCCGAGAGTCCGGGAGTGTATCAGTACTTTGACAAAGAGGGGCAGATCATCTATGTCGGCAAGGCCAAGAACTTGCACCGGCGTGTAAACAGTTACTTCAACAAAGATCACCAGAGCAGCAAGACCAGGCAGTTAGTCGCCCATATAGCGGATATCAAATATGTGGTGGTAGCGAGTGAGCAAGACGCATTCTTGCTCGAGAACAACCTCATCAAGCAATACCAGCCGCACTACAATATTCTGCTAAAGGACGGCAAGAGTTACCCGAGTATATGCATCACGCGTGAGCCGTATCCGCGGATCTTCAAGACACGAACGATCAATAAGAAAACCGGCGAGTACTACGGTCCGTACAGTTTTGGTTATACGGTGGATTTGGTGCTGGAGTTGATTCATAAACTCTACCCGGTTCGAACCTGTAACATGCCGTTAACACCCGATTCGATCGAGAAAAAAAAGGTGCGTGTGTGTCTCAAATACCACCTCAAGAACTGCTGTGGTATCTGTGAGATGAAGCCCGGGTGTGAGCATTACCAAGAGTGGATAGATCAGGCGCGCAAACTGATTAAGGGTGATGCACACGAGATCGGACGGCAGTTAGAGGATGAGATGATGCGGTTAGCGGCTGAGATGAAGTATGAAGAGGCGGCAGAAATGAAGCGTAAGATCGAGTTGCTGGAGCAGTTCAAGAGCAAGACGATCATCACGAATTCATCGGCAAAAGATGTGGATGTGTTCGGATACGACGAGCAGGATGACCGTGTCTATATATCGATGCTGCATGTGCACGGCGGATGTATCGTACGCGGACAGACGATCGAGTATCGCCGCAAGATGGAAGAAGAGAAAGAGGAGTTGCTGGCGATGGGAATGATGGAATTGAGACAGCAGTTGGAGAGTCATACGCAGGACGTGATTGTTCCGTTCATTCCGGACGTATTTGATGATTCGCTGCATATCTACATTGCTACCAGCGGAGATAAGAAGAAGTTGCTGGATCTGGCTATGCAGAACGTTCGGCAGTATAAGCTCGACCGGCTCAAACAGGAAGACAAACTGAATCCGGAGCAAAGAGGCGTACGTATTTTGACCGAACTGCAACAGATGGCAGGTCTCCCTACTCTGCCCCGTTGGATTGACTGCTTCGATAACTCGAATATACAGGGCACCAATGCGGTGGCAGGGTGTGTCGTCTATCGGATGGCTAAACCGAGCAAGAGCGACTACAAACGGTTTGAGATCAAGACGGTGCAAGGCGCAGACGACTACGCGAGCATGCGCGAGGTAGTTAGGAGACGCTATCAACACCTGATCGACGAAGGCGGACAGTTGCCGGACCTGATCATTGCCGACGGTGGTCTGGGACAGATGCATGCCATCCGGGAAGCGGTGGAGGATCAGTTGGGACTGCAGATACCGATCGCGGGACTGAAGAAAAACGACAAGCACCGGACACAGACCCTGCTGTTCGGGTTCCCTCCGAAAGAGATCGGCATGCCGGTGACGAGCGAAGTGTTCCGATTGCTGACAAACATACAGGACGAAGTGCACCGTTTTGCCATTTCGTACCACAAACAGAAGCGAAGCAAGGCACAAATACATAGCCAACTGGATGATATTCAAGGAGTTGGCGAAGTTACCAAGCATAAGATATTGACCCATTTCGGTTCCGTGAAGCGTGCTAGAACAGCCGAAAAGGACGAATGGATAGAATTGCTCGGAACACGCAGAGGTTCAGCCATTTACGAACAAATTCAGGCACAAATAAGCCTCTGAGAATTGAATGAAAAGCAAGAACATGAGTATATACACGATTAAAAAACACGAAAAAGAAGGTCTTTTGTTGCTCAACGAGCAAGGAGAGGAAGTGAGTGCGTTGGATATATTGCGCGCAGCCGAACCGCATCGGGTGTTTGCGTTCGACGGACAGATGGGTGCCGGCAAGACGACGTTCATCAAGAAGTTGTGCGAAGAGATGGGAACGATGGATGTGGTGAACAGCCCGACCTTTGCCATTGTCAACGTGTACGACGTGGAACAACCGTATCAGGGAGAGGTGTACCATTTCGACTGCTACCGATTGAAAGACATCCGCGAGGCGATGGACTTTGGTGCAGAGGAGTATCTGTACTCGGGCAACTACTGCTTCATCGAATGGCCGGAGATGATTGCGCCGCTGCTGCCGGAAGACACCGTCCGTGTTAAGATCACACCGATGGCAGACGGTGATCGAAGATTGGAGATAGGTTGATTAGACATAAACGGTATGATAGAAGTTAAAGACATACATAAATCGTTTGGCGATTTGGAGGTGCTGAAGGGTGTGAACCTGCAGGTACAGAAAGGTGAGATCGTGGCTATTGTCGGCAAGTCCGGTGCCGGTAAGACCACCCTACTCCAGATCATCGGCACGTTGGACCGCCCGACGAAGGGTCAGGTGGTGATTGATGGAACGGATGTGTTCCGGATGCGCGACAGCGAGTTGGCAGCATTCCGAAATAAGCATATCGGGTTCATTTTTCAATTCCACCAGTTGTTGCCGGAGTTCACCGCGCTGGAGAACGTCTGTATCCCGGCGATGATTGCACGTGAGAAAGAAACTGATTATCAGGCTCGTGCAGAACGGTTATTGAATGAGTTGGGCTTGCATGAGCGCATGCATCATAAGCCGAATGCGCTATCGGGCGGTGAGAAACAACGTGTTGCCGCAGCGAGAGCGCTGATGATGAAACCGGATATCATTCTGGCAGACGAACCGACGGGCAGTCTGGATGAGAAGAACAAGAAAGAGTTGAGTGATCTGCTGCGCCAATTGAGACAGGAATACGGGCAGACGATCTTGCTCGTGACACACGATAAGGAGTTGGCAGGCATTGCCGACCGGGTGATTGAGATCAAGGACGGAATCATTAAATGATGGGATAATGAAGAAACTGATTTGCATCATACTATGTGCATTGGCACTGACGGGTTGCCAAAAAGGAAGGAGTTATTTTCCCAAGGATATAGCCACGCAAGAGGTTGAGATTGTGCGTTTTGACCAGGCTATACAGAACGTGCACGAAGCAACGGTGGCACAGGATATCCGCGTGCTGTACGACGAGTATCCGCTTTTCATGCCGCTCTGGGTGGAAGATATATTGGGTATTCCGTCCGCAGACACAGCTTATCTGGAGCAGGCGCTGCCGGAGTTTTTGAACGACACCTTGTACGGGTTCAAGCAAACGAACGCAGTCGAAAGACAACAGTTTGAGGATGTGACGGATTTGCAATCCGCTCTTTCTCAGGCTTTTGCACGTATTCAATATCTATATCCGGAGACGGATATTCCGAGTATCTACTTGTTCATCTCCGGTTTTCAGACCCCGATCTACTTCAACGACGAGCTCATCGGCGTCGGGGCGGATATGTATTTGGGCAGCCATTATGAGTACTACAACCGCGTGGTGTACGAGTACCAGAAACAGACGATGCGCAAGGAGTGTATCCCGGTCGATGTGGTGAGTGCGTACTTGTTTCGGACACTCCCCTACACCAGTTCCAAGAGCCGGTTGCTGGATCAGATGATCTACCGCGGTAAAATCATGTACCTCACGGCACAGATCTTTGACAAGACGCCGGGATACGAGGTCATGGGTTGGACGAAGGAGCAGTGGAAATGGTGTGAACAGAACGAAAAAGCGATCTGGCATCTGGTGATGGATAAACGGGATCTGTTCAAGACCGAGAGTCTGGTGTTGACCGGCTACCTGAACGACGGACCGTTCACATCGGAGGTGTCCCAAGACGCACCGGGACGGTTGGGTATATGGCTCGGTTGGCGTATTGTGGAGAGCTATATGGAACATAATGAGGATGTTACACTTCAGCAGTTGATGGCTGAAGGGGATGCACAGAAGATACTGGAAGACAGTTATTACAAACCCTAATGGCCTATTCGTTTCGGACATACCTACCCTATTACAAACGCAATCTGAAGGTGGCGCTTCCGGTGATGCTGACCCAACTGGGTGCAGCGATGGTGGGTTTGGCGGATTCGATCATGGTCGGTCACTACGGCACAACGGATCTGGCTGCCGTCAGTTTCTCGAATGCCATCTTCTTTACCGTGATGGTGTTTGCGATGGGTGCTGTGATGGGTATCACGCCCTTGGTGGGACATGTGCACGGACGGTTGGAGAAACTGCAACAACTCAACGCACCGGAAGAAGAGCTTGCACACAAGCACGAACAGATCACCTCGTATCTGGTTAATGGATTGGTTTACACGGGTTTGATGTGTATCTTCTCGTTGGTACTGTTAGTCCCGTGTATCGCGTTTCTGGATCAGTTCGGGCAAGAGCCGGAAGTGGTAGCCTGTGCCCGACCGTACTATACGCTAATTGTGCTGTCCATCATACCGTTTCTGCTGTTTTGCTTCAGCAAACAGTTCCTGGAAGGTCTGGACAACACATGGGTGGCGATGCTCATTACGCTGGGTTGTAACCTGTTGAATATCGCGCTCAACTGGGTGTTTATCTACGGTCACTGCGGTCTGGAGCCGATGGGTGCAGAAGGAGCGGGGTGGGCATCCCTTATCGCCCGCTGTCTGATGCCCGTTTGTTTCTTAGTAGCAATGCTGCTCAAGGGCGAATGGAGACGGTATATACAGGCTATCCGCCTTCGTTTTGTTACCCGCCGCGAGGTTGAACATCTGATCCATATCGGTACGCCGATCGGGCTGCAGTCTTTTGCTGAAGCCTTCCTTTTTACCGCATCGTTCATTATCATCGGATGGATCAATAAGGAAGCGTTGGCAGCCCATCATATCGCGAACCAGATGGCGGATCTGACGTTCATGTTGGCGTTGGGTATCGGTTCAGCTACCACCATACGCGTCAGCCACCAATTGGGCAAAGGCGACCTGCATGCAGTAAAGATGGCGAGTCGGGCTTCGGTGCATCTGTGTCTGACCATGAACACCATCGGGGCAGCGATCATGATCTTCGGACGCCATTATATCCCGTATATCTTCACCGAAGATCCGCAAGTGATACCTATTGCCTCATCCCTGTTGATCATTGCAGGCACGCTCCAATACGCGGACGGACTCCAATGCATCGGTGCAGCGATGCTGCGTGGTATTCAGGATGTGCGGGTACCGATGCGCATTGCGCTATTCGCCTATATCGGGGTAGCATTACCGCTGGGTTTAGCGCTCACGTTCCCTGTGGGGTGGGGTGCACAAGGCATGTGGATTGCGTTCGTGATCGCATTGGCCATCCCTGCCGTACTGTTCCACGTGCGGTTTCATAAACAATTAAAACGATTAGCAGATCAAAAAGCATA
>JAEEGL010201389.1_pt1 | contig 27217 bp, 15 predicted proteins | sample 9134231 | NCBI WGS metagenome assembly JAEEGL01 (sample SAMN16246548, study PRJNA631951) | gut metagenome | biome: gut microbiome; feature: rumen; material: fiber-attached | host: Bos | place: Iran: Karaj | collected 2018-10 | reverse complement strand
GCGTCGCGCACTTCTTGATTATCTTTACGATCGCGACATCAACCGCTATCGTGCTATTGTCAAGGCTCTCGGTCTTCGTAAGTAAGAAACCAATAGTAAATCCCGCAGAAGCACATAGCTTTTGCGGGATTTATCTTTTTACCCTCATCTCTCAACCCTTAACTCTCAACTAAATACATGTACATCTTCACCTCAGAATCAGTTTCAGAAGGTCATCCAGACAAGGTGGCTGACCAGATTAGTGATGCCCTACTCGACCAGTTTTTGGCTTACGATGACAAGTCTCACTGCGCCATAGAATCTTTTGTAACCACTGGACAGGTGGTGCTCATGGGTGAGGTAAAGTCTGAAGCATACATAGACCTGCAGACCATAGCACGTAAAACCATCAACTCAATCGGCTACACTAAGTCCGAGTATCAGTTTGACGGCGACTCTTGTGGCATTCTCTCAGCCATTCACGAACAGAGCACCGATATCGACATGGGTGTCTCTCGTGAGGTGGAGGAAGAGCAGGGAGCTGGTGACCAGGGTATGATGTTTGGTTATGCCACTAACGAGACAGACCGTTATATCCCTGTTTCGCTCGACCTTTCCCATCTGCTTATGAAAACCCTTGCCGAGATACGCAAGGAAGGTAAGGTTATGACTTATCTGCGCCCAGACTCCAAGTCGCAGGTAACCATAGAGTATAGCGACGACAACATTCCTCAGCGCATCGACACTATCGTTGTCTCTACCCAGCATGATGATTTCGATGAGGACAAGAAGATGCTTGCCAAAATTGAGGATGATGTGAAGAATATACTTATTCCACGTGTCAAGGCTAAGTTGAAAGACCCAAAGATTTTGGCGCTCTTCAATGACAATATCAAGTACCTCGTCAATCCTACAGGTAAGTTCGTAATCGGCGGACCTCATGGCGACACAGGTCTTACGGGCCGTAAGATTATCGTTGACACCTATGGTGGCCGTGGTGCTCATGGTGGTGGTGCCTTCTCTGGCAAAGACTCATCAAAGGTTGACCGCAGTGCAGCCTATGCGGCTCGCTACGTTGCCAAGAATCTTGTGGCAGCAGGCATCAGCGACGAGATTCTCGTTCAGCTCAGCTACGCCATCGGTAAAGCAGAGCCTGTAAGCGTTTATGTCAACACCTACGGCAAGAGCAAGGTGAATATGACAGACGGTGAGATAGCTGAGAAACTTAACAGCCTCTTCGACTTCCGTCCTAAGGCTATCGAGCGCACACTCAAACTGCGCCAGCCTATCTATCGTGAAACAGCGGCCTATGGTCACATGGGACGTAACCCTAAGACCATCACCAAGGTCTTCACCTCTGCTTATCACCCTACCAAGGAGATGCAGGTGGAGCTCTTCACATGGGAGAAACTCGATCTCGTTGATAAGTTCAAGGAAGCGTTCGAACTCTAAGTTGTGTCTGACACTATCGACATATACCAGAACTTCTTTTCTGCCACATCGCATCTGTGGCACGACGGTTTGTCGCTGGAGAATCTTGGCGAGTCAGGCGAACTCATCAACACCCCTTTGCAGTATGACAGTTGGGTAAACCTCTTCATGGTTATATTCTTCACCCTTTCTGTGGTAATGATTATCAAGGCTCGTGGTTATCTCAGTTATAAGTTCCACAACCTCACACGCCGTCCTTTGCTCAACTCCACCATACTGTTTGAAGCATCCAAGAAGGCTTCCTACCTCACTTACTTCATCTATCAGGGTATCTTCGTAGCATCATTACTGTGCTATGCTTACGTGATAGAAACTGGAGCATTACCCTTAGCAGCCGACAATGTACGATATCTCGCACTGGGACTCTTTGCACTTGCCTTCCTTGGTTATCTTGCCATAAGAAAGTGGGCTATCGTCATTACCCATGCCACATTCTTCGATAGGCAACAGCGTAACATGAGTAAAATGGAGCGTCATTTCTTCCTCGCCCTTGAGAGTGCCACCCTCTTGCCTGCTGCCATAGCTTATATGTATCTTGGTTGTAGTGCTGAAAAAAGCATTTTAATTGCCCTTTTGATGATAATTATCTCAAAAACATTAAGTTTATACAAGCAATATCTCATCTTTTTCAGTAAAAATAGCCGTTTTTTGCGTTTTTTTTTGTACCTTTGCACCCTTGAAGCGATACCAGTCGCTATTTTAATAGGTATTTTAGGTTTTATAACTCACACACTTAGCACTAACTTTTAGGATTAACGATGGTAAAAAAGATTCTCGTATCACAACCCAAACCAACAAGCACTAATTCTCCATACTACGAGATAGCCAAGCAGTTTGACGTAGAGTTGGTATTCCGTCCTTTCATAAAGGTAGAAGGAATCACCACACAGGAGTTTCGTCAGCAGAAGGTGAACATATCTAATTATACAGCTATTGTCTTCACCTCTCGCCATGCCATCGACCATTTCTTCCAGCTCGCCAAAGATATGCGAATCACTATGCCTGAAACTACCAAGTATTTCTGCGTCACAGAGACCATCGCCCTCTACATTCAGAAGTACGCTCCCTATCGCAAGCGCAAGATTTTCTTTGGTGCCACAGGCAAGATTGACGACCTCATTCCTGCAATGATCAAGCATAAGAACGAGAAATACCTCGTCCCCATGAGTAGTGTAGCTAACGACTCAATCAGCAAGCTCCTTGATTCTAAGGAACTCAATCATACAGAGTGTGTCATGTATCGCACCGTCAGCAACGACTTCAACGAGGAGGAGAAGAAAAACTTCGACTACGACATGGCGCTCTTCTTCTCACCTGCAGGAATCAAGTCACTCAAGGAGAATTTCCCTGAAATGAAGTCTGGCGACCTGCAGATAGGCACCTTCGGACCTTCCACCGCTAAGGCAGCACGTGAGGCAGGTTTCGAACTCGACCTTGAGGCACCTACAGAGCGCTATCCATCTATGACTGGAGCTCTGCGCCACTTCCTTCAAGAGTTAGAAGACTAATCAGCCAATGGGCTTTCACACCAATACACTCACCAAACGTGAAAGGCTGTGCAGCCATCATCTCATCGACAGGCTGTTTGAGCCAGGTCAGGGTAGCAAGAGTTTCTCTGCCTTCCCACTCCGTGTAGTCTTTCGCCTCGTCACTCCAGAGCAGAGCGGCAACAGTCTACTCATCTCCGTTCCAAAACGTCAGTTTAAGCATGCTGTTGACCGCAACCACGTTAAACGTCAGATTCGCGAGGCTTATCGCACCAGCAAAAACCTGCTCCGTTTGCCTGAGGGCACTACTGCCAACGTAGCTTTCATCTGGCTCGACAGCAAGCATTATCCAACTCAGGTGGTTACAAGTAGAGTGCGTAACCTCTTGCAACGTATCACTGAGTCATGCGCAAAATCCTGACAGCCCTGCTGCTGATGCCTATAGCGTTCTACCAAACCTGCATCAGTCCCTTCACTCCCCCTTCGTGCCGCTTCACCCCCACATGCTCTCAGTATGCAAAGGAAGCTATCATCAAGCACGGTCCGCTAAAGGGGTTATGGCTCGCCATCAAGCGCATCCTGCGTTGCCACCCCTGGGGAGGCTCAGGCTACGATCCAGTGCCTTAGGATAGAGACTCTAAATAACGACATACCGAAATAACGACATATCGAAATATTTTTATGAAGAATTTCATCGAAGAACTCAAATGGCGCGGCATGCTCGCACAGATTATGCCAGGCGCAGAAGAGCTGTTGCAGAAAGAGATGGTAACAGCATATCTCGGCACCGACCCTACTGCCGACTCACTCCACATTGGTCACCTCTGTGGCATCATGATGCTACGCCACCTGCAGCAGTGTGGTCATAAGCCTATCATCCTCGTTGGTGGAGCTACAGGCATGATTGGCGACCCTTCAGGTAAGTCACAGGAGCGTAACCTGCTCGATTCTGAGACACTCTACCACAATCAGGAGTGCATCAAGAAGCAGGTGTCTAAGTTCCTCGACTTCGACTCTAAGGAGGCTAATGCCGCAGAAATGGTTAATAACTACGACTGGATGAAGGATTTCACCTTCCTCGACTTCGCGCGCACCGTGGGCAAACACATCACCGTCAACTACATGATGGCTAAGGACTCCGTGCAGCAGCGTCTCAACGGCACAGCCCGCGACGGACTCTCATTCACTGAGTTCACCTACCAGCTCCTGCAGGGTTATGACTTCCTTCACCTCTATCAGACCAAGAACTGTAAGATGCAGCTCGGAGGCAACGACCAGTGGGGTAACATGACCACAGGCACCGAACTCATCCGTCGCACCCTTGGCAACGATCAGGAGGCTTATGCCCTCACCTGCCCGCTCATCACTAAGGCTGACGGCAAGAAGTTTGGCAAGACCGAAAGCGGCAACATCTGGCTCGACCGCAAGCGTACCTCTCCTTATAAGTTCTATCAGTTCTGGCTCAACGTCTCTGACGACGATGCTGAGAAATACATCAAGATATTCACCAGCCTCGACAAGCAGACCATTGATTCTCTCGTTGAGGAACACAAGCAAGACCCAGGTCGCCGTGTGCTGCAGAAGCGCCTCGCTGAGGAGGTTACCTTGCTTGTTCACTCTCAGGCAGACCTCGATGCAGCTATCGAGGCATCAGGCATCCTCTTTGGCAAGTCAACCAAGGAGAACCTTGAGAAACTCGATGAGCAGACCTTCCTCGATGTCTTCGAGGGCGTGGAGCATTTCCAGATTAGCAAGGACCAGCTGGGCCAGCCAGCTGTCGAGATTCTCACCAGCGACTCATGCAAGGTCTTCCCTTCCAAGGGTGAGATGCGTAAGATGGTGCAGGGTGGTGGTGTTTCCATCAATAAAGAGAAACTCACTGACCAGAACCGTCCCCTCACTTCTGACGACCTCATCGGCGGCAAGTACATCCTTGCCCAGCGTGGTAAGAAGAGTTACTACCTCATTTCAGTTAAATAATTGAAAATTGAGAACAGGAAATAGAAAAAATTAACGTTCACGTTCACGTTCCCGTTATTTTTTCGTACCTTTGCAGTCGCAAACTCAAAATAAGGGTTAACATATCGCTGCATTAAGCAGTCATTTTAGGATTGTCCTATGGTGTAATGGTAGCACAACAGGTTTTGGTTCTGTTTGTCGTGGTTCGAATCCGCGTAGGACAACATTTTTTATTCTAACCTCCTTCATGACACAGACCTTAATCCTTACTTCTTTCGTAGTATATCTGTTCGTTATGGTATATATAGGATACTACTACGGCAAGAAAAAAACAAATAATTCAGCAGAGTTCTATTTAGGTGGCAGGCAACTCGGTCCGCTTGTTGCAGCTATGAGTGCTGAGGCATCCGACATGAGTTCGTGGCTGTTGATGGGCATACCGGGCTTGGCATTTGTCACAGGTTTGGCTGACCCTTTCTGGACTGTCTTAGGTCTTGGCATAGGCACATATCTTAACTGGCTCTATGTCACCCTTCGTCTGCGTCGCTACACCGTTCGTGTAGGTGCAGTTACCATTCCCGAATTCTTTTCCAAGCGTTTCCACGACAGGCGCAATATCCTGATGTGCATATCAGCCATCATCATTCTCATATTCTTCGTGCCTTACACGGCAAGCGGATTCAAGGCTGTGGGAACACTGCTCAACAGCCTGTTCGGCTTCCCCTACCACGAGAGTATGATAGTGGGAGCATGCATCATCGTTGCATATACCGTAATGGGTGGATTCATGGCAGTATCAACCACCGACCTCATTCAGAGCATCGTCATGACACTCGCCTTGGCGTTCATTGTCATCTTTGCCCTCGACAAGGCTGGCGGCATCGACACCGTGATAACCAATGCCGAGAAACTGTCAGGCTATTTCTCCCTGTCAGCATCCCATGACATCGCCACGGGCTCTTCCAAGCCCTACGGACTGATAACCATAATCTCCACCATGGCGTGGGGATTGGGCTATTTCGGTATGCCTCACATCTTGTTGCGCTTTATGGCTATCAAGGACGAAAAGCAGATACCCATATCACGTCGCATAGCCACCACATGGGTCTTTATCTCTATGTTCGTTGCTATCGCCATTGGCATCATAGGCTATTCCGTTGCCGAGGCTGGCATCATAACCCAGTTTAAGACCACGAGCGCAGCAGAGAGCACCATCATCGAACTCTCCCACGTTCTTGCCACTAACGGAATGCTCGCAGCCCTTGCAGCTGGTGTTGTTCTGGCAGGTATCCTTGCCTGCACCATGTCCACTGCCGACTCGCAGTTGCTCACTGCCGCCTCCAGTTTCTCCGACAACATTCTTCAGGATGTGCTCCATGTCAGGGTTTCACCCCAAACCTCTATGATAGTGGCTCGTCTCACCATCATTGCCGTGGCTTGCATCGCCCTTGTCTTAGCATGGAATCCAGACAGTTCCATCTTCAATATCGTATCATTCGCTTGGGCTGGCTTTGGCGCAGCCTTCGGCCCCGTCATGCTCAGCAGCCTCTTCTGGAAGCGCACCACCCTTGCAGGTGCCATCGGCGGCATGGTGGCAGGAGCCGTTATGATATTCGTTTGGAAATACGGCGTGCGCCCCATCGGTGGTGTATGGGACATCTACGAACTCTTGCCCGCCTTCCTCGTTTCCTCTGTAGTCATTGTCACCGTCTCACTCCTCACCAAGCGTCCTGACGATGGTATTCTCGCCGACTTCGACTATGCATCACAACACTAAACATATCATGCTTGCCCTGCTGCTGTTGCTGTGTGTAACAACGGCTATGGCACAAGGCTCATCAGCAACCATGCAGAAGCAACGCAAGCTGTTTCCGCAAGAGAAGGTGTATGTCATGACCGATCGTGACCTCTATCTCTCTGGCGACACAGCACGAATGAGGGCGTGGGTGTATGACTGCCTCAAGAAGAAACCCGAGTCGCAGAGCAAATATGTGTATGTGGAACTGCGTGATGCCGCCGACAACCTTAAAGTGAGAGTTAAGTTGGGAGGTCCTGACTCTGCCCAGGCAACACAACTGTTCCGAGGCTATCTGCCTCTGCCCCCCACCCTCTCCAGCGGCGACTACACTATGGCGGCATATACCTATTATATGATAGGCACTGATGAGTCACTGTTGTTTAAGAAGCGCCTCCACATCATGAGTCCTAAGGATGTGAAGAAGGGCTTGCTGCCTAATAATATAACGGGAACGCTAACGGGAACCGAGGAGACGATCTCGTCTCCGATAGAAAAGCTACGCTCCGCAGTGCCCGTAGGCTCCAACATCGCCATGTCCATAACCGCCGACCGTCTGTGTAGGGCTGACAGCACTTCGAGCATAGTGTGGGAACTCAATCGTGTGCCTGAGGTCTTCGAGCCATCCACCATGCCTTACGAGATAGGACAGACCCTCAGCGGAACGGTCTTTGGCAATATAAGCACTAAGAAACCGCAGGAGGCTGTCAAGGTGAGCATGATGGCACCCTCGCAACAGATAGCCAACATATACATCACAGGCAAGGACGGCCGCTTCTGGTTTGAGGGGTTCGATATGCCCGATAGCACTATGGTGCTGCTCTCTGCCAAGAAAGGCAAGCGCACACAGATGGAGAATATCAAGATTGACAGCGACAGCCTGCCTGATGTCATCCACCACCTGCCAGCCATGCGAGGCTACTTCAACCGTGCCAGTGAGGTGTCACAGGACATGAAGATAGTCACCAACACCATCGACATTGCCAATACCCACCTGCTCGACGAGATAACCGTAAAGGGAGAGAAGAAAGTCAGAGTCACCGAGACCTACCAGATGCTCGCATCACGCACCATGGTAGCCGACGAACTCATGGACCGTGGTCTGTACGACCTCGAGGCAGCCATCATGCGTTTCCCAGGAGTGCAGATGGTCAACGGTGTACTGGGTTATCGTGGCAAACCACTCAGGTTCTTCGTTGACGGACTCGAAGAGGGCGACCCCATCGACGACCCCTCAGTGGGTTCCACCAGTAGCATGATAGCCCTCTCCTACCCTATGGAGATAATAGAGCGCATCGACTTCATACGTCCTGAAGACACCCCTTTCCTCATGGGTGGCGCAGGCAATGGTGGCATGGCAGCCATCTGCATCACACTCAAGAGCGGAGCCGACATGCGTCACTCGTCACGTTCTGCAGCACTGAAGGTTCTCTTCCCCTTGGGCTACCAGAAGTACAAGCCTTTCCACGCTCCTGACCCTGACACGGCATGGCCAGTGATATACTGGAACGCCAACATCACCGTCAAGGATAGTACCGACCTCTCACGTCGCGTCAACTCTATAATCAAGAAACGTCGCGAGGCAGGCGACCGTGGCTCCTACACCGTTCACATCGACGGCTTCACCAAGGAGGGCAAACCTATTCATTTTGATTTGAGGTTTGAGATTTGAGGTTAAAGATTAGAGATCTTGAGTTCTGACAGAAAGCGACATATTGCTTCATGGTTACTATTGGCAGTATTTGTGCCAATGGTGGTTTTGTCGTCTCTTCATATTCACAGGCACATTGAGAGTGGCGACGACTGCCAGGAGTGCGTTGAGCACCACTGTCATGGCCACTTAGGACAACTGACCGAAATGGAGCACCAATGCGTGCTGTGTCAGTTTCTCACCATGTCGTTTGTTGCAGCAACAGCGGTTGCTGTAGTTTGTTATAATAATGTATGCAACACCTTAATAAGCAGACCGCAGGCAGTCGTTATTGTGGATGCCTGCGCAGTGCCATCCCTACGTGCTCCCCCTGTGTTGTAATTAAGCTTCGAGCTCTGCTCGAAGAATTAGGCTCCGAGCTTCGCTCGCCTGAGAGCTTCGCTCGAAGAATTAGACATTTACAACAAGCACAACATGAAAAAAATATTATTGACATTCATATTGTGTCCACTCGCTGTGTGGGCACAACACAACCATGTGCATAGCATAACAGCAAATAACGACAGCATAGACCCCATGAAGGAGGCTATACTATCTGAAGTAACAGTACAAGGCATCACAGGCACCCAAAGGCTCAAGGACAGTCCGTCACCTTTCATGGTGGTGTCGCCACAAGAATTGCAAAACGGCTTTGGCACCAACATCGTCGATCAGATTAGTCACCAGCCAGGCATGGCTGAGATAAGCACTGGCGCAGGCATCTCCAAACCCGTGATACGCGGTCTGGGCTACAACCGTGTGGTGGCTGTTGAACAGGGCATCCGTCAAGAGGGTCAGCAGTGGGGCGATGAACATGGACTGGAGGTAGATGGCGAGAGTGTCCACTCTGTCGAGGTGCTCAAAGGTCCTGCATCACTGATGTATGGTTCTGATGCCATAGCAGGCGTGGTGGTGCTCCATCCCGAGCGCTCCCTCGATGCTGGACTGATGCAGTTCCGAGTGGGTGGCGAATACCAGTCCAACAATGCCCTGCGCCACTACAACGTGGGATGGGCTGGCGCACTGCGCTCAGGCATGAACGGAGGCAAGTGGGTATGGAACTGGCGCTACAATAGCAAGAGCGCCAACGAATACAAAAACAGCCACGACGGCAGAGTGCATAACTCATGGTATGACGAGCGCAACGTCACAGGCATGGTGGGCACTGAGCGCCAGTGGGGACACTCCCTGCTGCGTTTCTCCAACGTCAATTTCAAGCCTGGTATGATTGGAGAGGAAGAGGCATTCCAGAAGATACGTCACACCAAGGTGGTGAGCGACAACCAGTGGAACATCGGTCCTGGAGCCCTCAAGGCTGTTGTGGGTTATCAAAACAACTACCGTCGGGAGTTTGAGACAGCCGAGGATGTTGCCTTGGCTATGAAACTCCACACCGTCAGCTACGACGTGAAATATCAGTGGAGCATAGGCACTGATCGTCTTGCCGAACCTTGGAAGATGGCTGTAGGCGTAGGGGGCATGTGGCAGCAGAACCTTAACAGCGGCGAGGAGGCTCTGATACCCGACTACCGCCTCTTTGATATGGGCGGCTTCCTCACAGCAGGCAAGAAGTTGGGCGACTGGCACCTCTCAGGTGGTGTAAGGCTCGACCGTCGCTGGCTCAATGCCTTCACCTCTGATGAGTATGCCTTCCGTCCGCTGCGAAAGAATTTCAATGGTATGTCAGGCAGCTTAGGCACGGTGTGGAACGTTACAGACCGTCTCAACCTGCGCCTCAATGTGGCAAGCGGCTATCGTGCTCCTACGGTCAGCGAACTCTGTTCCGATGGTGCTCACGAAGGCAGTTTCCAGTATGAAGTGGGCAACCACTCTTTAAAGTCCGAGCACAGCATGCAGACCGACCTTGGCTTAGACTACACCACCCACTTCGTCAACATCCAGGCATCGCTGTTCTGGAATCGCATCAGCAACTATGTGTTCCTCTCACGCACGGGCAGGTGGCGCGAAGAGGTGCCCGAGTTTCAGTATAGTCAGGGCAATGCCAGTCTCATAGGCGGCGAGGTAAGCATCGACGTTCACCCCATCGAGAATCTGCACATCGAGAACGACTTCTCGTTTGTCCGTGGCAGATTCCTCGGCAATGCACTCGAATGCAAAGACCTGCCTAAGATGCCAGCCCCTCGTTGGAATGTCAATGTGCGCTATGCCTTCCCCGACTTCGCTCATGGTGTGTGTCGCCACGCCTATGTGTCAGCAGGCATGGAGTATAACCTGCGTCAGAGCAAGTATTACTACACCGACGACACTGAGACCGCCACACCCGATTACGGCATCGTCAACCTTGCAACAGGCATAGACCTGCACGTTTTGGGCAACAACTGCATACAGGTGGCGCTCACCTGCCAGAATCTCTTCAACAAGGTGTATCAGAATCACCTCAGCCGCCTCAAGTATGTGGTGGATGAAGACACTGGCAAGCGCTACACCATATATAATATGGGCAGAAACCTCTGTCTCAAGGTCAACATACCGATAAATGTGAAACTTTAATTTAACGGGAACGTTAACGGGAACTATTTTATAAAAAAAGTCGCAGATTTCTGCGATTTTTTTTATACCTTTGCACCCAATTATGGCACAGAAGATACTTAATGTGGTGCTTTGCGGCACAGGAACCGTGGGTGGAGCACTACTGCAACAGATGGCAGCACAGCAGCAGCTGCTGCTCAGCGAGCGCAACCTCAACCTCAGGATTGTGGGGGTTGTGGATATATTCAATATCATGACCGATAAGCAGGGACTCGACCTGAGCAGTTTCTCTATGGAGCAGTTTAGGGAAGAGTTTGCCAAGTCACCCAAATCCAGTTTACAACTCATACATGACAGCGTACTCCAGTTGCGCAAGGAGGTAGAGGGCGATATGGTCTTTGTTGACTGTACCGCCAGTTACGATATCGCCACGCTCTATCAGGACTTCCTCGATGCTAAGGTGTCTGTGGCATGTGCCAACAAGGTGGCAGCATCAGGCGACATCAATGCCTATCGCAGACTGAAGCAGACCGCCGTAAGGAACGACGTGAAGTATAACTTCGAGACCAACGTAGGTGCAGGACTGCCCGTCATTCACACCATCGACGACCTGGTGAAGTCTGGCGACAGGATTACTAAGATAGAGGCAGTGCTCAGTGGCACACTCAACTTTATCTTCAACACCATAAGCCGCGATGTAACCTTCTCTGAGGCAGTGAAGAAGGCAAAGGAGGAACGTTTCTCCGAGCCCGACCCACGCATCGACCTCTCAGGCATCGATGTGATACGCAAGCTCGTTATCCTGGCACGCGAGTCAGGCTACGAGGTCAGTCAGGATGATGTAGAGAAGCATCTCTTCGTTCCACAGGAGTATTTCGAAGGCACACTCGACGATTTCTGGCATAACCTGCCAAAGCTCGACCCCTATTTCGAGGCACTGCGCAGGGAGGTAGCCGATGCCAACCAGTGTCTGCGCTTCATCGCGAAGCTGGAAGTTAACGGGAACGGGAACCCCTTGCTCCGAGCTTGCTCGCCTGAGCACCTACTGGAGCGCAAGAACGTTAACGGGAACCCCTTGAACCGCTCCGAAGGAGCTCTTGAACCTCTTGAACCAGCTCGCACCAGCGAGCGTTTGAACCCCGTCAAGTGCTCTGTGAGCCTTGAAAAAGTGGGACTCGACACTCCCTTTGCCAAACTCGAGGGCAGCAACAACATCGTTATACTCCACACCGAGCGCTATACCCCCCACCCTCTCATGATTCAGGGCTACGGTGCTGGCGCAGGTGTCACCGCCGCAGGTGTCTTCGCCGATATCCTTGATATCGTTAACGTATAGACTCACCCCCACCCCCTCTCTTGTAGAGAGGGGAGCAGATAGCACCACCATGTTCACTTTATTAAAATTTGCAGTAAAATAACAATCCTCAGTCGTGTGTGACTGAGGATTATTTTTTAATCAAGAATAGTAATCCCTCCCCTCTCTAACGCAGTGGCAAGAGAGGGGTTGGGGGTGAGTCTTTTTATTTCATCGGATAATATTCTTCAAACGTCTGTTTTGCGCCAGCGCGCTCAGCCTTGGTATTTTCCTGCACCAGGTAGTTGGCATACACCTCGAGGTCGGTGTAGTAGCCCTTCTTGTCCAGGGTGAACGTAGCTGAGTTGTCCGTCTTAGGGTCGAGGCCGTGAGCCTTCTCCCATGCGTCAGGTATGCCGTCCTTGTCTGCATCAGCCTGTGGTGTGCCCTTCAGCACTGGCCATCCGCCCACGTCGCTCGGTGTGTCAATCATGCCACCCGTAGAGCCGTGTGATCCCTCATATTTATATGTGCCCGTCTTTGTGTCGTTAGTCACGCGCTCGTCCACGGCGTCACGCTTCAGTGAGGCACCAGCGTATGCCAGCACCTTCTCGTAAGCCTCCTCAGCCGTCTGTGTGCTCACCGTGTTATAGTTGAACTTCGCATCCAGAGCAGGGAACGCAGCCTCGCCGTGTGCAAACAGCTCATACATCTTAGCTATCGGTGGCACACCGTTCTTCTTGTCGAGGAATATCGCACCCCCGCCGTAGTTGTTCTTCACACTCTGAGGGAATCCCTCCGTCACGTTGCCGTTCATGTAGAACATGCCAGGCTTCACGTCAGCAGGCTTCGCCTTGTTGCAGTTGCTGCAGTATGACGTAGGGTTCAGCATACGTGGCTTAGTGTTCGGCTTCGTAGCAGGACCAGGCTTGTAGTAGTTGTTAATCATGTTAAACTTCTTCGCCTCAGCGTCAGGGAAAGTCTCGCCGCCATAGCTTGAGTTGCTGCCCCAGTTGTATATCACGTTATTGATAAAGTCCACAGGACCAGCCAGTGAGTTCACATATCCGTGGTCAAAGCGTGGGTTACGTGAGTCGTGGTCAGCCAGCAGGTTGTGGTGGAACGAAGCCTGAGCACCGCCCCATATACCGCCATATCCGTGTGCACCCTTGTCGTGCACCGACATGCGCAGACTCTCCGACAGTATGCACCACTGCATGGTGAAGTCCTTGTTGCCGTAGAACGTGCCACACTCATCCACACACCATGACAGCGAGCAGTGGTCTATTATTATGTTCTGACACTCCTGACCGTCCTTGTGGTATGAGTTCATCGCGTCGTCCTCAAACGCCGTGTTTGTCAGTTTCTCGCCCTTGTTCCAGTAGCGCTTGCCCTCGTCGCCCATACGGCAACGCAGGTAGCGCACTATCACATTGTTGGCATTGATGCCAAACGTGTAGTTCTTCAGGCATATACCGTCGCCAGGCGCTGTCTGTCCCAGGATAGTCACGTCATTCTCCCTTATGCGCAGAGGGCATTTCAGCTCTATCGTGCCAGCCACGTCAAACACCACTATGCGTGGTCCCTTCTGAGCCAGCGCATAGCGCAGCGTACCCACATACTGCTTAGGGTCATCCTTCGTCTGGGTCTCGCTATAGTCCATATTGTCGATATAGTCATCCAGCCTGGTCACGTGAATCACCTTACCGCCCCTACCGCCAGTGGTGTAACGGCCATATCCCTCTGCACCAGGGAATGCAGGAGCCGACGCAAACTGCGCCGAAGCAGCCTCAGGCATCAGCATCGCAAGAGCCATGAGGATAATTGAACATTGAAAATTGAAAATTGAAGATTTCTTCATAGCCATTTATGTTTTAGTTAATAGTTCCATTTGCAAAAGTAAGAACTTTTTCTGAAATAACAAAAAAAAGCGTAAGAAAATAACTTTTGCGGAAGCTAAGCAACCACATCTGGGCGCTTAGCTTCCGCATCTGGTTACTAAGCATCCGCAAGCGGTTGCTTAGCATCTGTAACATGAATAATTATCTTACAATCTTCTTGCCGTTAGATATATACAGTCCATTCTTGTTTGCAGTATTGACTCTCTGTCCTGCAAGGTTGTAGATAGCATCGTTTTGCTCTCCAGCTCTCTGCAAGATAGATGTAATGGCTGTTGCATCATCTGTGTTATTGAAGTCTATTTCAATATCGAGAGACTGTCCACTGTTTGTCTCTTCTATCATATATGCACGGAATGGAGTCATAGCTGCAACTGTAGGAGACAGATAATTAAAGTTACCATTAGAATTGAATGCCATCATACCGTCAACCTTAGGTGTTGACACGTAAGAGCCACACCATGACAGACTGATATCTTCATTCTCTAACAGTGCGCCGTCTGAACCATCGGTATTGAACACCTTCATACTAACAGAAGCAGGATTGCTCATCTCAGAAACAAAGGTTGCCGCAGTGCTGTTAACAACGGAAGTAGTACCATTGAGTAGTGCAAGGAAAGGAGTGCCTGCAGATATTACGCCACTCTTTGTCTTGAGGAATATGCGCAGTTTACCTGTTGTGGTATTATACAAAGCAATATTCACTGGAACATATACCTTAGCTATACCCTCTGCCTCACTTGCATTGAAATCAAACGGCAGACAGAATGAACCATATTTGCCAGCTGTGGTAGAGCGAGTGTAGGTTACGTGACCAGCCTCGTAGGTTCCTGCCACATAGTTTGCAGCATCCGTCAACTCCAGGTCATCTGACGTTTCAGGAGCTGTTTCTGTCCATATAGCATAGAAGTTGGTTGCTGAGGTGATGGCATAGGTAGGTACGAAGACATGGGTGTTGCCACCATCTATTGACCATCCGCCGAAGGTGTAACCCTCGCGCTCAGGAACTGAAGGAGCAGTAGCGTATGAGCCGCTTGCCACTGACTGTGTAGTGCCAACCTGAGCACCCTGACTATAGAACTTAACATCATACTCGTCAGCCTCGCTGGTGTCGCCAGTAAACTTAGTGCCATCGATGTTATAGCTGTTGTAAGAACTATTCTGTACGGCTGCTCTTACCTCATTCATATCCTCTGCAGGTATATTGCTTGTATAGGCATCCCACAGCACTATCTTGCCTGCACCAGAATACTGTTCGCATACCTCAGGAACACTCATAACTGGGTCTATGTTATTCACCTGATAACCACTCCACGTCTGGGCTGGCACCCATGAGTTGGAATTAGTGCCTCCTGGAGTCCATGTATATTCCTCATCCACCTTTGACTGGTTGAGGTAGGTGAAGTTAGGATTGTTGTTGATAATGCGCAGACAGTTGTCATAGACTATGCTGTAATCCTTACTATCGGTTCTGATGTTGGTAGTACCCTCGCCACGCAGACGGACAGGTGCCTTAGAGTCTTTGAAATAGCAAGACTCTATATAGCCGATTGAACCAGTACGCAGGTCGTAACCGTCAGAAGCATTGAGCATGTAGTTGTTTACATAGTGCAGATGGCCATAGCGCTGCAATGGCAGACGTGAGCCCACTATATTCTCGAACACGTTATGGTGCATGGTGATGGTACGGTCATAGTTGTCGCTATCGCCCTTACCAAAGAGACATGCCTTATAGTGGTCGTGGAAACGGTTGTAAGAGAGAGTTATCCACTGCACGTTGTTCTTAATGTCAACAAGTCCGTCATAACGGTCAATGTTAGTAGCATTGCCATTGAAGAACTCGCAGTGGTCAATCCAGATGTGTGAGCCCGAGTCCTTGGATGCTGATGTTGCATCAGCCTGTATGCCTATACAGTCAGGATCGCCCACCTCAGTCTGCACACCGTCGCGCATAGCCACAATCTTGTTCTCGCCATTTCTCATAATAGGCACGCTATTCATAGTGAAACGGCAGTTGCGTATTATCACATTGTGAGCACACTGCAGGTTGAAGGTGATGCGTGAGAACAATGGTGCGTTACCATTGGCATCAGCAATACCTATGAGAGTCTTGTTGCTCTGCACCATGATACGCTCGCCATAGGTTGTAGCGACACCCTCTGAACCATCCTGATTATCACAGAGGTGACCTGTAGAAAGGGCATCAACGTAGGCTGTCACACCTGTTGTGATGTCGTGGTCAACAAGGATAATGTATGGGGTGTTAGACTGCAGGTATGCCTGAAGCTCAGTGAAGTTGCTTGCATAAACCACCTTGCCGCCTTCGCCACCTGTAGTACCGCCAGCGTGATAGTGGGCAGTATTTGGTGTGCCTGCATAAGCAGCAAAACCATCAATATTCCAGTTTCTGCCTGATGTGTCACTCTGCTTGGTGAAATTGGCAGTGAGAGTAATGTCACTGGTAACGGTTGTATTATATGTGGCATCAGTGCTTACGACTGTAGAACCGTCTGTCCAGTTAGCAAAAGTATAGCCAGAAGAAGGTGTTGCAGTGAACACTACCTCGGAGCCTGATACCACCTCACCTGAAGGTGACACAGAAGCCACACCGCCATTGCCTGCCTCAGCAGCAACATTATAAGTAGTAACGACCACAGTCTCTGCCACAGTATAGTTGATGGTATATACCTTCTGTGAACCATCCTCGGCAGTAACGGTTACAGTGGTGGTAGCCTGATTATTATTGATAGTGCCATAAGCTACTGCTGCCGAAGCCTTAGAGTCAGTGCATGTTGCAACTACTACCGGCACTGATGTGGTGCCCTCGGCAAGTTCTATGTTATACTCAAGCGTCTCTGCAGAGAAGCCCTCCACCGTAGCGCCGCCGCTCTTCAAATCAGACAGTGTGCATACGCTACTCTTAGGAGAAGCAGGCATTCCGCCACGTGAGATTGTGAAGTTATTGAAGTTTGTACTTCCGCTTCCCACATAACGCCATACGTAGATAGCAGTCTTGCCGTTCAGCACATCAGAACCAGTTACGGTGTACTGCTGTGATGAAGTTGTAATACCATTACCTGAAGAAGAACTGCTTGTATTGATGGTCAGTTCGTGATTGTCAGGAGTGGTAAATGAGATGATGTCGCCCTCAGCAAGAGCCGAATTAAGCTGTATCTCGAAATAATTCTTTGAAGAACCCACGCTCATGTTTGTACTGCCAGCGGCAATAACCTCCTGCGCCTTGTCAGTTCTCTTGTTATAGAACGTGATAAAACCGCCAGTAACCTCTGCATAAGCCGACAAATTCACGCTGCTCTCTGTAGGAACGCTTACTGCAGCACCGGGTGCTGAAGATATCTTGGCAGAGAACAGGGTTGTAACATCGGTACTTGGTTCTGGTTCTGCAACAGTGAAGTTGATGGTGTAAGTCTTGTTTGAACCATCCTCAGCTGTTACCAAAACAGTTGTTGAGCCTGGCAGGACTGAAGTGGCATTCACCTCCGCCGTAGCGTGTTCCTCATTAACGGTAGCCGTAACCGTAGGCACTGCAGTAGTGCCAGCAGCCAATTCTACATTATAAATGAGAGTCTCGGCATTGAAACCAGTTACTGTTGTGCCGTTCACCTTGAGGTCAGCCAAGGTAGCATCACTGCTCTTTGTTGCAGGAGTTACCTCTGAAGCAGGAGTTACCTCAAAATAATAGAAGTGAGTATTGCCACTCGTATTGATAGTAACATCAGAACCCTGCGCTACATTGAGTCCAGAGATGGTGACACGATAAATGGTTGACTTATTTTCAAAAGTTCCCTCTATCATATAATCAGTGCCCTCCGTTAAGGCAGTGCCATTGACGCTCACACCAGTTACAGTACGCTCGGAAGAACCTGATGAGCAAGCACCTATCACAATCTGAGAAGCAGACACGTCGGTCAGCCCCAAAGTTAGCGTGGTGGCATCAGAAGAACGATACACCTTACCTGCAGATGCAGACAATGGGGATATATCTGAGCCATCGGTTACCTCCGTTGTTCCTGTGAACTTAACGCTTGTGGTACATGAGCTGTTAGTGAATGTTCCACCTGCTGCTACGCTTGCACCATTAGCTTCCAACACCGTAACATTGCCTGCTCGAGTCAAGGTAATAGTGTATGACTGTTTTGTTGTGCCATTCTTAGCCGTAACAGTAACAGTCTTACCCACTGTAGCACCAGCCTCAGCTGCAAGAGACATATCGAAACCTATACCTGAGTCGCTTGTAGCACCATCAGACAAAGTCAATACAACTGGTATGCTTGTACCCGCTGTATATGCTATGGTAGCCTTTATTGTCGTTCCAGTGATAGATGCTGCGACACCATTAATGGTAGCAGCTGTTATATTACACGCATTATTAGAAACGAAGTTAGCCTTCAAAGACGTGTTCTCCGTAATTGTTACATTGTAAGGGTTAGCTGTACTCACTGTAGTGCCTACACCGTTGGTCCAACCCGTGAACTCATAACCAGAAGAAGGAGACGCTGTAAACGTCACGTTAGTGCCACTCGCTACACTTGAAGCCGATACGGAAGCTATACCACCCTCTCCTGCTGTTGCTGATACAGAGTATTGGGTAGAAGGTGTTGGAGTAGAACCGCCACCAGAACCATCGCCCTCGGTTATTACACCTGCAGTGGTGACATTAAGCGTAGCACCCGCACCATAAGTGGAGTTGGTTACGTTAGAATAAGCTACAGATGGAGAGAGTGTCTGATATGAATAAGATATATTTGCTATTTTTGAAGCATTAGTATCTGTCAACGAAGCACCCTTAGCGCTATAGCAGTTGTTATAAATGGCTGCATTAGTACCACCATAACTCTTGAAAATCTTGCCTGCATCGAGAGAACCAAAGTAACAACCGTCAAAGCGCACACGGGCATTCTCAGGACCTACATAATAGTTAGCCACAGATGAGGTCCATACGCAGTTGAGCATGTGGAGGTCTGCATTACGTACACGAGGCATACGCTCCCTACAGCCTTCATCCCACCAGCAGTAAGCCCACGTCATGGTGTAGGCACCATCAGAAGGTTTTGCCGAACTGGAAGAACCTATGAGGTTAGTGAAACGGTGGTCGTTACTACCACCTGAGCCACCAGCCTTAGGAGCCTTGAGATAGTGGAAACGGCACCACGAGATGGTGATATTATCGGTGTTGCCCTTATTATCGAAGTTGCCGTCGCAACCATCCTGGAAGTCGCAGTGGTCAACCCAAATGTTGGTTGCGCCGTCAAAACAGAGATTATCTCTACCGTCACAGTCGTATGCACCAGGGCCTTCGAAGGTGAGGTTACGCATAATGACATTGTTAGAACCCGACTTAAAATAGAGTATGCCTGATGTTGTTGCTGTCTGCTCGTTAGAATACAACTTCACGCCAGGCAGGGCAAGGATAGTCTTATTTGTTACCTTGACACTGGTATAAGGCATTTCTATGTCCTGGGTTATGATAATAACTGCAGAGCCACTGGCACTCAATGCGTTTGTTAAGGCTGATGCCGTAGAAACAAGCGTGGGGGTAGCATTACCACCGCCTGTAACGGTACCACACTGTCCGAAAGAAGTTGCCTGATAGCCCTGTGCTCCTGCCATAGCCGTCAAGGAATATACTGACAAGGCAATAAAGCAGAAGATGGACAGTATATAATTTTTAACTATAGTCATTTTCATAATAGAATTAGTTACTGAAAAGTTCTTTGTCCTCTTCTTCGCATGCAAACTCTAAATCCATAGAAGCTGGTTCATTTATCGGATCACCACTCATATCACCAAGCATGCAAGTTACATTTAAGATAATGATTTTAGCCTTAGGCTGTTCATAAATTTTCTTTTCCACGATTATAATATTTATTAGTTAGTTTTCTTATAGGTTTATTTTACTATCTTCTTTCCTTTAACAACATACACGCCTGGTGCAAGTCCTTCAAGAGCATCAACAGATGAAACGTTCTTCTTTATCAACGTACCACCCACAGTATATACATCTGTCTTATCACGTGCTATTTCTGACTTGATAATATCGATAGCGGTAGCATCATCTGCCAGACTCAGTTCTATATCGATAGACTGTCCGCTATTTGTCTCCTCTATCATATATGCACGGAATGGAGTCATAGCTGTGACCGTTGGAGAAAGATAATTAAAGTTACCATTAGAATTGAATGCCATCATACCGTCAACCTTAGGTGTTGACACATAAGAGCCGCACCATGTCAAAGTAATGTTCTCATTCTCAAGCAGTGTGCCATCAGAGCCATCGGAGTCGAAAACATCCAAAGCTACTGTTGGAGGATTACTCATCACTGAAGTAAACGTTACAGATGAGCTGTTGACGATGGAAGTAGGTCCGTTTAACAACGCAACAAATGGTGTACCTGCCTCTATAACTCCTGTCTTTATGGCAAGGAACAGACGCAACTTATTTGTCGTGGTATTGTAAACCGCAATGTTAATAGGAACATATACTTTAGCTATACCTGCTGCTTCACTTGCATTGAAGTCAAACGGCAGACAGAATGAGCCGTACTTGCCAGCTGTGGTTGCGCGTGTATATGTGACATCACCTGCAGCAAAAGTTCCATCAACATAGTTTGCTGCATCTGTTAGAACTATAGAAGTTGAAACAGAGAAATTGACCTTATAAGTCCTAACAGTTATACCGTCTTCAGCTGTCACAATTATGGTAGCAGTACCAGATGTTGATGATGCCTGAGTGACATTCACACTTGCACCATCGTGGTTTTTAGAAGCTGCAACAGTAGGAACTGCTGTAGTACCATAAGGCAATACAACATCATAAACAGTTGTTGAGGCATTGAAACCACTAACTGTAGTGCCATTTACCTGAAGGTCTGACAAGGTAGCATCAGTGCTCTTCTGAGAAGGAGCAGAGCCTTCGCGAGTAATTGTGAAGTCTGTGAAATAAACGGTCTTACCAACAGAACGATAAATGTAGAAAGTAGTCTCACCACATATTCCGTCACCTTCTGCTACAGTGTATGTAGGTAATGATGTCCATGCAACATCATCTTCAGATGCGACAGAAGCCAGAATCAGTCTTGATGTAGGGGCGTTATCAGGACGCGGGGTTGCCGTTGACAGCCATAAGCCCTGTTCTGCATCCGTTCTGGTATATACAATGCCATTTATCTGATCACCAGCCTCAAGTGCCTGATTAAGTACAACCTTGAAGAAAGTATTGTTATTGGTGATGCTGAAAGCAATTTTACTTGGCGTGCCGTTTGCCTTTATCATATCCTTTGAATCAGTCTGCTGACTCGTTGCATACATGCTACCACCAGTTATAGTTACATTAGAAGATGTAATCTGCAAGTCAGTAGAACCTCCTGGCACGCTGAGAGCCGCCGTAGCGACAGCAGAGAACAAGGTCTCTTCATCACCGCTTGGAGTAGGAGAATTCTCTGTAAACGTAGCTGTGAGTGTTAAATCACCTGTAACGGTAACAGCATGAGGATTCTCTGTAGAGTTATCACTCCACATAGAGAAAGTATATCCAGAGTTAGGTGTTGCTGTGAAAACTACCTGTGTGCCCTCTTCTACAGAACCAGAAGGGGTAACCTCTGCTGAACCTCCTGCACCTGCTGATGCAGAAACATTATAGTATGCTGTCGCTACAGTAAAATTGATATAATATTTACCTGATGTGCCATCTTCAGCCTCTACATCGATGATAGCCTGACCTGCAGGATGACAACTCTCGGCATCAACGTAAGCATGGGCATTAGCATGATTTGGTGTTGCAGTGATAGTTGGCACTGATGTAGTGCCTGCTGCCAACTCTACTGAATAGGTGAATGTAGAAGAAGAAAAGGCAGGAGTAAGCGAGTAACCTGCAACAGAAAGTGCACTAAGTGTAGCATCATCTGACAATACAGGTTCTGGCTCTATAGGGTCTGAGGTTTCAGCAAAGTCGAGGAAGCACATCTTGATAGCACCGCTCTTAGTTAAAGTATGTGTACCTGCCGCAACATCCACTGAAACGGTGTTACCAGTACCTGCCACTGTAGTGCCGTCAATCTTGAAACTTGCTGTCTGACTTGCATCCGCTACAAAGGTCATAGTGAATGCCTTAGTCGTGGTGAATTCGATTGCTGTTGATGTCTCCATCTTGATGCACTTGGTGCTATTGGTAACACCATGATAAGTTGTGGCATTCAATGATGTTGAGGTGTTGTAAGTACCTGTAAGGTAGCTTGTATAACCTGAACCATCTCCTATATTAATCGTCATTGCACTCGAAATACTTGAACCTGAAGGAGCAGGCTCAGAACCAATGGAGAATTGTACCTCATAAATTTTCTTAGTAGTACCATCCTCCGCTGTTACCACTATTGTAGCCTTGCCTGTGGTGGAGGTAGCCTGCGAGATGCTGACAGTGGCATTGTTGTTATTGGCTATGGCTGACACTGCTGGGGCAGACTCTGCATCGTAGGCAAGAGTAACGCTATAAGATGTCTGCGATGGTGAGAATGAGAGTGAGTAACCGCTGACGGTGAGACTCTTAAGTGTAGCATCAGTTGAAGTGGTTGGAGTTTCAGGCTCTTCCTCTTCTTCTCCGCCTGGCTCAACTGGTGAGTCATTGATTACATTTTCCTTGTAATACATGGAGTTGGTTACACCTACATAGTAAGAGGTGCTCTTGTAGCCCTGAACATCACTCTTGAGCGATGCTATAACTCCATAATCTGTATCGTCGGCACTGGTGAAGGTGTGCTGATATGTACCGTGCTGCATGCGTCCTGCACCATAAGAACCCTGAACTACAGAAGGTACGTCTTGAGCGTTGTCGGCTGTGTAGGAATACATGAGCGATGGGTCGGTGTCGAAATTGTTGTAGGTAGAAGCGCCCTGATAGCCTGTGACATTGCTTGGCACGGGAGTCGCAGGATTGGACACCTCGTAGGCATCAAAATCCTGAGTGGTATTGATGCTGCCCACCGATGTGGTTGCGCCATGAAGAAGATAGGTGGATGCACCATAGGTGATGTAGGTGCAGTTGCCTGTCATGTAGTTGCCATAGGACTTGATGATGCCAGTATTCTCGCTGGAGAAGGTGCCATAACTGCCTGGATTACGCGTGGTGGAACCACCATAGACATCTGAGCCCTGCATGGATGAGAGCATAGGGTACTTACAGCTACGGAAGTAATTGCGGTCAACGAATGCGCTGGCACCCATAGTCACTCCAGTGCCATACTTAGACACGCCGTCGAAGTAGTTGTTATAGACGTGAACGGACATGGTACGGATACGTGGGTGACGTGAGTCCGAGTGGTCAAACCAGTTGTGGTGATAGGTGATGTAGTTAGGACCTGTCTCGCTCTTCATGCCACAGAGGCTTGACTTACCTGTATCCCAGAAGTGGTTGTAGGAGACGGTGATATACTTAGAGTCGCCCTTCATATCCACCGTACCGTCACCCTTCACCTGATCTTTGTCCGAACCAGCGTTGCCATAGAAGAGGTCGAGGTTGTGAACCCAGATGTGGGAGTTGTTGGAGTCGATAGACACAGCATCGTCAAGACAATTCATGATGGCAAAGTTGCGCAACTCCAGGTTCTGCATGTTACGGATAAGGAAACCGAAACCGTGTATCACGGCATCGTTGCCCACACCCTCCAAGGTGATAGGACAGTCGGCATAATTAGACTCACCCTTGATCTGTATGCCCTCGGCACTGGAACTGAAGGTGTCCATATCGTCGTAGGACAGTGTGCCGAGCACACGAATGTCGAGAGGAGCCGTTGACCAACCCTTGGAGTAAGCCTTAGTCCATGCATTGATAATAGTCTGCAAACCCGTGTAGATGGCTGTCTTGTTAGAGGCAGAAGGCACGGTCATGCTGATAGTCTTGGCATTTGCCTTGGCTATATAGAGCACGTTGGCACCTGACTTCAGCGTACCGTCATCCTTGTAGGCTCCCACCTTGTTGGCATTGTTGAAATGGGCAAAGCCACCACGGTCGTGAGCCTTGACATTAAGGGCATTGGAAACAACACTGCTGACCTCTGCACCATTGGCATTGACTGATGCCACCTTGACATAATAGGTGCCTGCAGCAAGCCCCAGCACGTCGGCACGACCCATAGAGGCAGAGTACTTACGCACCAGCTGGTCGTCAATCTTTGTCCAATCGGATTGGTTAGTAGAGTAATAAACATTGTAATAGGATGAGCCGTCGGGGGTGAACTCCACGTAAGCGGACTCAAACCAACCTCCTTGTGAGGTAATTGTCACTGAGGCGTTAGCGACCGTGGTGACAAGCATCAGGAACAGCAAAACTATCCCTGAAAGGCGAAAGATTTTCATAATGTTGAAATATAGCTAGTTATATTAGTTTGTTATGGGGGTGCAAAGTTACGAAAAAAATAATTGATAATCGCACATTAAAATCAAAAAAAGATGAAAAATCGAAAAATTTAAGAGTAAATAGAAAAAAAAGCAACCAGACCGCGAGGATCTGGCTGCCCAAAACACACATTACTTTATAAAGAAGTATCTTACATTTCCTGTCCTGCAAGGCTGAAAGTCTTGCCACCACTGATGATGACGAGTTTGCCATTCTTGAGAACTTTAACGGGAACGGGAACGTTAAGGTTATCGTTAGCGTTAACGTTCTCTACGGCTGTCTCACTGCCGAAGTCGGCATCGAGGGCATTGACTGATGCACCTGGGGTCATGGTGACAGACTTGATGGTCTGACCGCCCTTTACGAAGTAGATGTAATAGGTGGTGCCTGCCTTGACATTGGCTGTCATGGTGCCTGCTGAGCAAGAGGCGGTGACGATAGGTGTGCCTACAGCTGTGCCGATGGCAGAGGTGCGGTTGAGGTCAGAGGTGTTGTTAGAAGCAAACTTGACGGTGAGTGTGCCGTTAGAGGTTGGCGTGTACTTGATGTAACGCATGCTTGAACTTGAACCGCCGTTGCAGTGGAATCCGCTCTTGGTAACATAGTCGCTGGTGTAGCTGGATGAGGTGTTGCCAACGAGGGTGAGTCCGTTGTAAGAGTAATTATAGTTAGTGCCTGTGAGTATGACCTTAGATGAGAACTGAGAGAAATCCCATGTGGTTGGGTCTTCAACTACCTGAACCTGGAAGTCGAGGGCGAAGAGGTTGATGGAAGCACTCTTGGTGATGGTGTAAGAGCCTGCTGAGAGGGTCTTGGTGAGTGTGCCGTCAGAGCCTAAGGTGAGTGCAGAGCCGTTGAGCTTGAACTGCTTGCCTGCTGCTGAGGTAGAACCGCCGAAGACGAAGGTTACGTCTGCCTCTGATGAGAGGGTGAAGGTAATCTTGGTGGCTGACTCCATCTTGACTGCTGTCTTATAAGTGGTGCCTGCATAGGTTACGCTGCCCTTTGAGGTAGAGTAGTTGCCGCTGACGGTTACGAAACTTGATGAAGGCTTAGAACCTGTGAATGAGCAAACTTCGCTGCTAACGTTAACGGGAACGTTAACGGGAACTTCGACTACTGGCTCTTCTACTACTGGTTCTTTAACAGTAACTGACTTAGAGGCTACTGAAGAGTTCTCCTTATTAGATACTACAGCAAGTGCCTTGATGGTGCAGCTCTCAGTGATAGTGAGGGCTGAGCTGTACTTAGAACTGCTGGTAGTTGGAGTAGAACCGTTGGTGGTGTAGTATATTGCTGCACCAGACTCAGCTGTGATGGTGACGGTGAACTGTGTCTCGTCGCTGTTAGCAGTAGCTGAGATAGAAGGAGTGGCAGCATAAGGTGCAGCTGAAACGCTCTTGCTTACTACGCTTGACTTGGTTTCGTCTGAGCCCAGTGTTGCATAAGCATATACTGTGCAACCTGTAGCATAGAAGGATGTTCCGTTGGTATAGTTGCTACCGTTGGTTGAGTAATAATACTTGGCACCAGAATCAGAACCAGAGATTGTTACAGCATAACCCTTACCAACTGTGTATGAACCGACTGAAATAGAAGGGGTCTTGGCTGGTGTTACCTCGACTACTGGCTCCTCGACTACTGGCTGGTCGTCAGAAGAGACTGCTGAGTCGGTAATAACGCCTGACTTGAAGTACATATTAGAGGTTACGCCAACGTAGTAAGATCCGCTCTTGTAACCCTCTACAGCACTCTTGAGGGCTGGGATGACTGCATAGTTGTCGTCCTCAGAGCTTGAGAAGGTGTACTGATATGAACCATGCTGCAGACGACCTGCACCATAGGTGCCCTTAACTACAGAAGGAACGTCCTGAGCGCTGTTGGCTGTGTAAGAGTACATGAGTGATGAGTTGGTGTCGAAGTTGTCGTAAGAGGTGCCTCCCTTGACGGTCTTGTAAGAAGAAGGAACGGTCTGGGAAGGACTGGAAACGACGTAGCAGTCGAATGACTGAGCGGCGGTGTTAGTAATGGCTGAGCTCTCTGCTACGCCTGAAGGATAGCCTGACTGAACGTAGAGTGACTTAGAGCCTGTGATATAGTTGCCGTAAGCCTTGATCATACCACCATTCTCGCTTGAGAAGGTGCCTGCACCTGCTGCGTCAGAACCCTGCATAGAGCACATCATAGGGTATTTGCAGTTGCGGAAGTAGTTGCGGTCAACGAAACAACTTGAGCCGTAAGTAGTGCCGATGCCGTACTTAGCACAGCCGTCGAAGTAGTTGTTATAAACGTGAACGGACATGGTACGGATGCGTGGGTGACGAGAGTCGGAGTGGTCGAACCAGTTGTGGTGGTAGGTGATGTAGTTAGGACCGCTCTCGCTCTTCATGCCACAGAGTGATGACTTACCGCTGTCCCAGAAGTGGTTGTAAGAGATGGTGATATACTTAGAGTCGCCCTTGAGGTCAACGGTGCCGTCGCCCTTCTTCTGGTCGGCGTCAGAACCTGCCTGACCATAGAAGAGGTCGAGGTTGTGAACCCAGATGTGGGAGTTGCCAGTATCCATTGACACGCAGTCGTCAAGGCAATCCATGATGGCGAAGTTGCGCAACTCGAGGTCGGTGAGGTTGCGGATGAGGAATCCGAAGCCGTGAACCACAGCATCGTTGCCTACACCCTCGATGGTGATAGGACAGTCGGCATAGGTCGTAGCGCCCTTGATCTGT
>JAEEGL010048133.1_pt1 | contig 27217 bp, 20 predicted proteins | sample 9134231 | NCBI WGS metagenome assembly JAEEGL01 (sample SAMN16246548, study PRJNA631951) | gut metagenome | biome: gut microbiome; feature: rumen; material: fiber-attached | host: Bos | place: Iran: Karaj | collected 2018-10 | reverse complement strand
CACGGTAAGAATCTTGGGCGAAGGCTCGAACGGAGGAAACATAACGCATCCTTCTGCTGTGCGCGACCCGCTGAACACTCTTTTTGCGTTGCTAAAACTTATTGTAATCAGGGACTCAAACGGCGAGAAAGGTCTTTTCCATATATGGTGCGAGGCAAGCGGGCAGATGGAAAAGTATGAGGCGTGCAAAGATAATTTTTCAATTACCGATATTATTGAGACATTGCCAAAGTACACTTCGACTGGAATAAGCGAAAGTCGCGCTGTTTTGCATATTGAGTCAAAAGACCACGGCGAGCTGAAAGCGCGTTTCCAGAAGATTTTCGAGGAGCAGTGGGCTATGCAGCAGGAAAAACTGCTTTCAAAATACGGGATTGCGTCATATGAAGTTATTGCGACGAAAAAGACCGATGAAAAGCGCGGCATTCTTGATTTCAGCGTGAGCGGTACTGGCGGGCTTAAAATTCTTTTCTATGACGGGGACGGGCGTCCTGTTTCGTACCTCTGGATGCGCGGAAGCGGAACGGAGCCTGTGTTCAGGGTTTTGTGCGATGTGCGCGGTGACAAGCCTGAGCAGGAAGAGAAGCTGCTAGAATGGGAGACGAAAATGCTCTTGAAAGCGGATGGCCAGCTTTAAGGCTTTATAAAATCACAAAGAATTTGGTAAATATCAAAAAGCTGTGGTACAATAATAGAAATCAATTTTAATCAAAAAAGGAGGCATGATAAAAATATCATGGAAAAATCAGAAATCTTAGAGCGTGCGAAAAAATACATCGCCGAAGAAAAAGATGAGAGGTTCAGAAAGGAAGTTGAAGAGCTTGTCGCAAAAGAAGACATGAAAGAGCTTGAAGATCGCTTCTATCAGACACTTGAATTCGGAACTGGCGGATTGCGTGGCGTAATGGGCGGCGGAACTAACCGCATGAATACTTTGGAAATTAACCTTGCTACGCAGGGACTTGCAAATTATGTTCTCAAGGCTTTCCCGCAGAAGGCAAAAGACGGCACTTTGAGCGCAGTAGTTGCTTACGACAGCCGCAAAAACTCAGATGTATTCGCAGAGGCTACGGCTCTTATTCTTGCTGCAAACGGAATCAAGGCTTATCTTTTCACAGGCCTTCGCCCTACGCCGGAGCTTTCTTTTGCAATCCGTGAGCTTAAAGCACAGACTGGCGTTGTAGTCACAGCTTCCCACAATCCTCCGCAGTACAACGGCTACAAGGCTTACTGGGACAACGGCGCTCAGGTTATTGAGCCACATGATGTTGGTATCATCAAAGAAGTTAATGCCGTAAAAGAAGTAAAGACAATTTCTAAGGAAGAGGCTATCAAGAGCGGAAAACTCGTTCTTATCGACAAAGAAATCGATGAGAAATTCTGGGCAATGTGTAAGGCTCAGCTTTTCCGACCGGAACTCATCAAAGAAAAGGCTTCTTCTGTCAAAATCGTATACACACCGCTCCACGGAACGGGCGCAATGCATGTTGAGAAAGTTCTGGGCGACCTGGGACTTAAAGTTATAACCGTTCCTGAGCAGAGAGAGCCTGACGGAGCTTTCCCGACGGTGGAAAAACCGAATCCTGAGGAAGCTCCAGCACTAAAACTGGCAGTGGCTTTGGGCGAAAAGGAAAAGGCTGATTGTGTAATGGCAACCGACCCAGACGCAGACCGCTTCGGAACTGCCTTCCCTGGAAAAGACGGAAAATTCGTTCTCGTCACAGGAAACCAGATGGGAGCTATGCTTTGCGAATATGTCCTTCTTTCGCGCAAGGAACTGGGAAAATTGCCTTCAAACGGAGCTGCAATCCGCTCAATCGTAACTTCTCCTTTCACGGACTACATCTGCAAGAAATATGGCGTAAAAATGCATGAATGTCTTACTGGTTTTAAGTGGATTGCCGCCGTTGAAGATGAATTTGAAAAATCAAATACCGAGACTTATGTTTACGGTCTTGAAGAGAGCTACGGCTACAAGGTCGAAAAAGAGGTCATGGACAAGGACGGTGTTTCTGCCGCCGCTATGTGTGCCGAGATGACCCTTTACTGGGCTTCAAAAGGAAAATCAATCCTTGAGCATCTTGACGACATGTACAAGGAGTTCGGCTTCTTCGAGGACAGGGCAATCAGCCAGAACTTCCCTGGAAGTGCCGGAAAAGAAGTCATGGCAGGCATTATGACAAAGCTTCGCACAGATGGCTTAAAGACTTTGGGCGGAAAGAAAGTTGTCTGCATTAAGGACATCGGAAACTCTGTTTCTTACGACCCGGAAAATCCTTCTGCAAAGACAGAAATCAAGCTTCCTAAGTCAAATGTTCTCCAGTTCGTTCTTGAGGGCGGAACAATCGTCTCAGCCCGACCATCTGGAACAGAGCCTAAAATCAAGTTCTACATCAATGCCCGCACTGAGGTTGGCGGAGCAAAATGCGATGGCTGCCTTGCAGCTGCTAAAAAAGCCTCTGCTGAGGTTTGTGACGCAATCACTGCCGACATCAAAGACTTGCTTTCAAAGGCATAAATAATTTTTAACCACAGATTAGCACAGTTTTTCAAGGATAAAAAACAATCTGTGAAAAGCTATGAGAATCTGTGGATTATTTTTTTATGGGAACAAACTGATAATGCAGGAAAAACAAAACTGCCCACAATCGTTAATATCGTCCAGCTTTTCGGAATTTGCATTCCACTTTTTATACTTTTGACACGATTTTACGGCTTTGGAATCGAAGCAATCGCGTGGTCAATATTTGTTTCCAACGCTATCGATGCAATTCTTTCTATAATATTTGTGATTTACGCAGTTATTGACCTGAAAAGCAAATCTGTTATCGAAGAAAACAATAACGAAAAACTCTTCGCAGCAATTACTGCCCTTGAAAAACTGACGACTTGTGCAGACAACGAAGTTGCTGCAAACTCAAAGAGTTTCCGAACATGTCTTTTGTCTTAATAAAGACTTGACGAAATCTTACATGGGGCTGATAATTAATAGAAAAATATTATTAAGGTGTTATTATGAAAAAGATTTCTTTTCTCTTCTTTTGTGCGTTCTTTTTTCTTTTTTTTGAGTCTGGTTGTAGTAACGGTTTTAGTCTTTTGTCACACGGAACAGACTCTTACACTCTTACTTATGATTATCTAACTTCTAATAGAAATTTTATCGGTGGCTCCCTTATTTATGACCCAGAGGCTTCTGACAGTTTGACCCAAATTGAAAAAGGAACAAAAATTGGGGTTCGTCTTGGAAGATTACAAGCAAAAACAGTGTCTGTAAATACATTTCCTGCTGGTACAACATCAATAACCAGTTCTGAGACCGATGATTCATTAAGAGGTCTTTCTAATGACATTACTTCAGTGGTATCTGTCAGCTCGATAGTGAGCGGCGGAAGTCTGACGAGTAGGGTTCGGTATGAAGACCAGCCTGAAAAAGCTGTTTACGGCTACATCAATATTGACAGTGTAAGCCCTGAAGCAATTTCCCTTACTTTTGTAAAGGTGTCCAGCGATAACAGCACTTCGTCAAAATCGATTGTGCTAAGTACTGATGAAAGTTGTGACTTGGACAGTGACGGAGTTTCTGAGTTAAAGTGGGCTGCCCCTCCATTAAAGCGCACAGGCTACAGCGACAAAGCCCGCTATCTTACTTTCATCAATAAGGAAGATTCGACCTCTTCTGCAATGTTCTATACATTTTCTGACAGTGCTGCCCGTGCAGGTTACAGGGCTACTGGCAACCAGACGGAAAATATTGACACGGGGCTTTATGCCGTTAACAGCGAGGGCGACTTTGTATGGCTTTATTACGATGAGCCTGGAAGCGATGATGTAATGGCGTATGGAGATTATATTGTCTGTCTGCCAAGTAAAGAGGGATTTACTGAAGACAGTTTTGTTCTTAGTAACACAGAATTTGCTTCTCTCCCAGAAGATAATCCTGGTACAGACACAAATGAATTTTTGGATGGAGTGGCAAATGTTGAAACATCTGATTCAAACATTAATTTTGGCGGAAAGGCTTATGTCATTACTAATTCAAAAAATAATTCCATGAAGGCAATAGATGAATTTTCAGATTATGTTCTTGATTATCTTTATTTTGACTGGCAGTTTCCAGACCCTGAAAATGGTCCTGCGGTCTTGCTTTCAGACTTGTGCACCGATGAGTCAATAAAGAATCTTATTCAAGCTGGTGAAAATTCTGATATTGAAGTTCTGAATAATGCGCTCTCAAACGAAAATTTTGTTGATGCAGTTCTTAATGCAAGCGTGCTCTCCGCTGAAAAGAAGTCATCTTTCAAGACAGCATGGAATATGGCCGGAAATAATGACAGGATAAAATATAGTCGTATTCTTATTGATGAATTGTATGATGCTTCACCTTCGGCTACAATCGAAGGACCTGAGATGACAAATATTTATCCGGATATGTGCCTTAATCTGGGAAGCATAGGAAATCTTGCCGAATTTCTGTATTCGGGGGAGGATGAAGTCGCTGTTGAGTCTGATGCAGAAGCTAGCAGGACCGTTCATTCTAAATGGTCTGATTATCAAAAAAGGCATAAGGAACTTGAAAAAGAGTGGGACCGTTTTTACAAGATTGATTTGTCACAGGTTATTCTTTTCCCTGCAACAAAGGGAAAAAGCATAAAAATTAATCCAAAATCGGCAGGATTGTATTTTGGAGCTGGTCTCAGGGCTTCATGCAGCGTTACAAAACGGCAGGCTGCCTTTGGGCTTGGTTTTGCTATATGGCTGGATTTGGATTTTACTATTGATTCTTTGAATGTTCTTCTTGAGCAGGTTTTAAAGACTACTAATAACTCAATGAGTGAAAGTGCCGCCATTACTATGGCAGAAAAACTTATGCTTTTGTTTGGGGACAAGGTTAAAAAACTTGAAATCAAAGTTGCCGATGTAAACATTAATGTTTGTGGTGTTCCTTTAGTATTCGGTGGAGCTGTTAAAACTGGATTTAATTTTAATCTCGGAAACTATAATCCGCATCTTTGTTTCTCTGGTATGTATGGCGGCGAATTCTCTGTGGGAGCTTCTTATGGAGTGGAATGGTTCCTTTCTCCGTATTTCTACCCGTATGCGACAGGAAAAGGAATCCACTCTACGGAATTCTATGTAGGACTGGAAAACAGTTCTGCTTCAACCGCAGATATAACTTTTGAGCCGTGGATTTGCTTCACTCCTTCGGCAGGGCTTGGTGTTTCTGCTTTAAGTATCCGGATGTCACTGCCAATAAAGACGGGTATTCATACGGTTGTTTCAGTGGCTCCAAAGGTTAAACTCAAGGAAATGGGGCTGTTCCTTGGGGTTAATTTCCAGCCCTATATGGAAGTAGATCTAAAAGTTGTGAAACTCAGGAAGAATTTTTGCAATTTGCCTGTCCTAAACCATAATTTGATTCTGATACCAACTCCTGTGCGCATTACTCGACGCTGAGATAATATTGGGAATATTAGAGCTGTTCGGAAACAACAGTTTTCCGAACAGCTCTATTTTAGAGGAGTCTTTATGAAGAAGAAGCTTGTTTTTGCATTTTGTTTTACTCTCGCTTTGATTTTTGCTTTTTCATCCTGTTCTGGCGGGACTGACAGCTACCAGACTGTAAGACAGTCTCAGACTGTCTCAAAAGAAGCAGAAAACGATGGAAAAACTGTTCAGGCAACGAAACTGGATTTTGAACTTCCTGTCCGTGTAAAAAAGGGAGGGGAAGGAGTTGCTATATTATCTTTTGAACCAGCAGATGCGGATGTAGAAGTTTACTGTGACTCAGATGCAATCGAGCTTATAGAAACACCTCAAAAAAATGATAGCGGAGAATGGGCGGTATTCTTCAAAGCAAAGAAAAATGGTGCTTTTAAGATTACGGCTTCTTCTGGAAGCCTTTCCGTATCGAAAAGTTCCGAAGTTTACACTGAACTTGAAGGGATTTCGATTTCGCCTGAGCAGCCGAATGCTCTTGAAGTAAATGAAAAAATTCATCTTTCGGCAAATCTCTCTCCTTCCGGGGCAAATGAAAAAATCGTCTGGGCTTCTTCTGACGAATCTGTCGCTACGGTTGATCAAAACGGCGTAGTTACGGCAAAAAAATCAGGAAAAACCTTTATTACAGCCTATGCTACATTCTATGAGTCCAGTTCAGTTTACGATGGTGAAACAACACTCGCCACTTTTGTTGAAGTCACAGTTAAAGGATTGTTTTTAAACGAATCGGAGTTTTTCCTTTCTTCAAAGGCGACCACCAATACTGTAAATGCAACTATTCTGGGACTTGCCGAAGGAAATGTTACATGGACTTCGTCGAATGAAAGCATCTTTACTGTTACGCCCGATGCAAGCGACAGCTCAAAAGCCAGACTTTCCTATGTTCTGGGGGCTTCTGGGGACGCTACCCTTACTGCCAGCTTGAACGGAAATACGGCTACTGCTACGGTTCATGTGGCAAAATGGTCTATTGTTGCTCTTGGTGACAGTATTTCAGCAGGATATGCGCCGAAAGCTTTCAATACGGATGACAAATCCCTTGAAGAGCCTGCAATGCTTTCTGCTTATGAAGATTATCTGAATCGTCGTAAGAATCCTTCCATAAATCCTAATTATGTAAACAAATACTGCTACACAAATGTTCTTTATGAAAAACTTTCTGAGAATGCAAATTTCAGCGTGAACAGCTATGCAAAGACCGGAGATCGCACGGAGCATCTTATTGAAAAATTAAAAAGCGATTTTGTTGACCCTGCTGCAGGCATAAAAAAAGGTGAAATTCTTGACGCTGTGAATAATGCTGATTATATTACTCTTTGCATTGGTGCTAACGATTTTTTGAAAAACGCAACGGCAGATTTTCTTATAAAGGCAGGGGAAGGAAATGACAATGAATTTTTCAGAACGGAATATCCGGCTGAGCTGGAAAGATGCTTTGCAGGTTTTAAGACAAATTTTGATTCAATTATCGAAACTCTCACACAAAACGGTCAGAAAGTATTCGTAATGTCCGTTTACAGTCCTTACAACTATTTCACGCTTGACAACATTCCCGAAAGCGAAAGAACTGCATGGATTCCTGCAGGCTGGAGAAAGTATGTCTATACAAAGGGCTTTTTGCGACTTAATGAGGAAACTTGTAAATATCTTTTAAAAGTGAACGACTATATAAAAAATATCGCTACTAATAATTCTGCTGTTTATTTTGTTGATGTTGCCAACAATTTCAGCGGTACAAATGCAATCAGTAAGAATGACTATCCTAAGTACATTCATGCTGACCCATCAAAATTCAGTTTGGCTACAATTGGTGTTGCCACACTCAGCGGAACGGTTCCTATCTGGATTGACCCGCATCCGACAATTAAGGGGGAAGCAAAAATCGCGGATTTATTCAAAGAAGTCTTTGACGCGGCAAATTAGTTTTGCTCTTGCGCAGTTTGATGTTTTCCTCCTGTTATTTTTTCAAAATATAATACTGGAAGTGAAAATTTGCAAGAAAAAACTCCGGCGGCCGAGCCTGTGCGCGGGGTGCGCAAGACCGCCGGTGGTTTGTTTCAGATTAGCACGGCTTTACAGTGCTCGAAATGAATTTTGGCTGATTCCTTATGTTGTAAGCATCTGTTCAAGCTTGGCTTTTGCTGCGTCCATGATTGCCTCCGTGTTTGCGCCGGCAATATCAAGCCCTTCCGCTAAAAGCAAACGGCAGTCATGGATGCTGAAAAAACTTTCCGAAAGGGACTTTACATATTCATAGCCTGCATGGTGCTTACCCACAAAGCCTCCCGCCGTGCTGACATACCAAAGGCGTTTTGCCTTGCAAAGCGATTTTGGTGCGCCCTTCTCGGTGTAGGCGAATGTGAGCCCCACGACGCACACGCGCTCAAAATAGGCTCGGAGCGAAGATGGAAACAGCAAATCCCAGTAGGGGGCGGCGATGACTATTTCATCTGCCGCCGAAAACTGCCGTGCATAGGAAAAGATTGCGTCGTCAAACTGCCCCCGAGCTATGCAGTCGTCGCGGTGGGAAAGCATTTTCCAGTCTAGTGGCGCAATGTTCTCTACCTGCAAATTGACTTCTTGAATGTCTATTTCGCCCCGCGCTTTTTCAAGCACATGGCGGGCAAGTTCGTTTGTGCGTGACTGTGGACGCACACATGCGTTGATATATAAAATCATTTCTTGTTTCCCCGTGTCAGGTGATTTTGTTGATACATTTGCACTATGCGATTCATCCATATAGAATATAATAAGAATTCCGAATCGGCAAGAAAAATCTCCAGCAGCCGAGCCTGCGCGCGTTTGCGTGGACTGCGATTTTTTTTGTCACGCCTTTCTTAGTTCGTGGTTTTACTTAAAAGGAACTCTAAAAACTCAGTGTTTCTACCGATTTTTTAATAATAGACCTGGTGGAGGAAATACCATGCCAAAAAAAATCATCCTTTCTGTTTTTGTTCTCTGCACTTCGCTTTCTTTTTTATGTGCTCACAACGAATCCAGCGACCGGCTGTTTGAAAAAGGCGCGCGTTTTGAAAAAGAAGGCGAGATAGTTTATGCCTTGGGCGCGTATTATGACGCAATAAAAGCAAATCCATACGGGGCGCAGAAAGCATACGAAGCTTTCATGGCTCTTTCGCGCTCAATCGAAGACGGAAATCTTGGAAAAAATGCGGATGACGATGAGCTTGGCTTATATGAGGACTGGATGTCTCTTTTGAAAAACGCCGAGAAATACTGGACGGAATATTTTCCTTATCAGATTAAACTCAATGGCATAAAACCTGGCAAAATCGATTACAAGTCAAAGACAGGGGAGGTCATGCTTTCTGTTGAGGTTTCTACGAGCGAGAAATACGAGCGCATAATCGGCTCAATTCAGAAAGGGCTAAAGTCAGTCGCAAACCCTGAGTGGCCGGAGATTTCGTTGGGAGATGACGGGCAGGTTCTCTGGCCGTATTATTCTGTCTCTGGTTTTTTTGACAATCTTACGCAAATAACAAAAGACCGGTATGAAGTTCCTGAAAATGACTCTGCCAACGATTATATTGGCGAAGGCGTTGCTGTTTTTGTTCCATACGACACTGATACCGGAGAATTGGAATGTAATTACGAGTATATAACTCGCCCGCAAAATTCCTTTGTCGCAAGTTTCGGAAATCATTTTCTTTATGATTTTGAGATTTCTCTTGTGGACGCGGATGGAAAAGCATACGATAGCGTTCGGGTAAGCCCTGTTTTTGATTCAGATAGCGGATTAAAAAAAGAATACGCCTCTTTCTCGCTTTCTGCTGAATTTTTGTTCTCGGGTCTTTCTTCAAAGGAACTTTCTCTTGTAAAGAACGGAAAGATTTCTCCTGTTCTTTCGGGCGTGTTCTTGAAATATGGCAGACCAACCACGCTCGGGTTTGCCAAAGCGGAGAATGAAGATGATATTTCTTTTTTGCGGAATTTGCCCGAAATTGCCCTTAATACTGATTGTGTTTCTGTGCTTGGCATGGAAGACAACGAAGCGGCTAATAGAGTCATTGAGCGTATGAGAAAAATAGCGGAAATTTCCGAGACGAACAGAAAAATCGCTTCGGCTCTTGCAGAAAATCCTTCTCAGGAAGTCAGAGAAAATTCCGTGTTCGATGTTGTGCGGATTGACCCAGAGTCTTCTGATGTTTCTTCAATTTTGGACGAGAACGGAAATGTTCTTGCGGCACAAAACATTCTTGCTCTTTTGAACGAATTTTCCGCTGACGCTCCTTTTGAGCTTTCCGAAAAAGACGGAAAAGTTTACGCGCTCAGAAAAAATGCTGAAAAGACCCAGGAGCTTCTTTTGGCAATAGCCGAAGAAGAAGCCCGTATTCTTGCGGAGAAAAAAGCGCGGGAAGAAGCCGTTCTGAAAAAAAACACGGAGGTTCTTCTTTCGGTTATTTCCGGTATGTCGGAGGAAGTTCGGGGTGAGGAAGTTTTTGATGTCGTAAAGATTGATAATTCTGTCGCAGATGAGCTGAAAAAACCTGACGGAGAAGTTCTTTCTGTCCCTGAAATTCTTTCCATGCTTGACGGACTTTCGCCTTCTGAAAGCGGTGAGAGTTTTTCTCAGGAACTTTCCGATGGAGAAACTTTTTTTCTGGCTTTGCGGCTGAATCAAAAGAAGACTCAGAGCCTTGCCGAGGAAAAAGCAAGGGAAGAGGCGCGGATTCTTGCTGAAAAAGAAGCGGAAGAAGCCCGTATTGCCGCAGAGAAAAAAGCTCTGGAAGAGGTGCGGCTCAGGCGGATTGCCCGCGGAAAAAAAATATTCGCCGATGTGGGAATTACTTTTTCTCAGACTGGAGAAAACAGCGCGAACCTGAATGTTGCGAAAGGCTCTTTTGCTGACAGAAGGCTTAAGGTCAAAAGCGGCGTGCTTCTGCTTGACCAGATTATCCTGAATGTCGATTCAAAATGCAGGATTTCGTATGGGGTAATAACCGGAGCTGAAAGCAAAGTTTCATTTGATGATTTCTTTTATGAAGTTGGTATAGCGAATCACAATGTTGGCATTTTGGATTATCCGAAAGAAGGAAAATCATTCTTTATTGATTTTTAGAGCATGATTGCCGTTGAAAAAGCATGGGTTATTGCGGAGGCGAGCGCGTCTGCCGCATGATCCGGCTTTGGCTCGGTCTCCATGTTCAGAAGAATTTTTACATATTTCTGAACAAGCTCTTTGTCGGCTTTTGCAGTCCCTGTGACTGCATTTTTTATCTGATTCGGCTTGTACATTGAAAGCGGGATTACATTCTGGGCAAGGCAAAGCGTTACAACTCCTTTTGCTTCAGCAACTCCCAGCGCGCTTGTAACATTGCGGGCAAAAAAAAGCTCCTCCATTCCGGCTTCGTTCGGTCTGAATTCATCTATTACGGCGGAAAGATTATTGTAAATGGCAAGAAGGCGTACTCCGTGTGTTTCGTGCGCCGGAGTTTCAATAACGCCGTAGCTTATGAGTTTTATTGAGTTTCCTTTTGCATCGATAATGCCGAACCCTGTATTGGCAAGCCCCGGGTCAATTCCGATTATTCTTCTTTTTTCCATAATATGGCGGATTGTAATAAAAAAAAAGCTCACTGACATCATAAGCAATATCAGTGAGCATCAGTATTCTTAAAAAAGTACTGATTAGAGCTGTTCGGAAACTTCAGTTTTCCGAACAGGTCGATTATACTTCTGGCTCGTAATCATCTGGATACTCAACTGTTGACCAGACATTCTGAACATCGTCATCTTCTTCAAGACGACCGAGGAGCTTGTCAACTTTTGCTGCCGTATCTTTGTCAACTGCTGTGTAAGCCTGCGGAACCATTGAAACTTCGGCAGAAAGCGTTTTCCAGCCTTTTGGCTCAAGAGCTTCGACTACAGCTGTGAAATCGTTCGGAGCCGTAGTTACTGTAATAACTCCGTCCTCTGAAACGACATCTTCTGCGCCTGCTTCAAGAGCGGCTTCCATAACCTCATCTTCGCTCACTTCTTCTGCGTCATACTCAATAACGCCTTTTCTGTCGAACATTCTGGAAACAGAACCTGATGTTCCGAGGTTTCCGCCAGTCTTTGTGAAGATGTTGCGTACATTTGCCGCCGCGCGGTTGTGGTTGTCCGTAAGAACTTCTACAAGAACAGCAACGCCACCAGCTGCGTATCCTTCGTAAACAAGCTCTTCAAATGTTCCGCCACCAAGCTCTCCCGTTCCCTTTTTGATTGCGCGTTCGATGTTGTCTTTTGGCATTGATGCAGCGCGTGCCTTAACGATAGCAGCGCGAAGACGCGGGTTTGCGTTCTGGTCTCCACCGCCCATGCTTGCGGCGATGGAAATCTCTTTAATCAATTTTGTGAAAAGTGCTCCTCTTTTTGCATCTGCAGCACCCTTTGCGTGTTTAATGGTTGACCATTTATTGTGTCCAGACATCTCAAGTCTCCTACTTATAAAAAAATCTAACAACTGTAGACCATATCTTACCATGATTGCATGATTTTCTTCAAGTAACTTGTTCTTCATTAGAAAGTCGCCTTTTAGTTGACCGCAGCTATTTTGCGGTGTGATATGATTGGATTTGTCCTGAAAATCATAGTTTTCAGGGCGGCCGTGCTTTTTGCGGGAAAGATTTTTAGGCGCGTTGTCTAGTCGAGCCTTGACTCGATTTTATGAACCTGCGCGATTTTCAGGAGGATTTTATGAAATTTATGAGAAAAATTTTTGCTGTCATGGCGGTATTGCTCGTAGCAAGCTCTGCTCTGTCCGCAGAATCCGGGAAGAAGGGGTTTAAGGACCTTGACAAGTATCTAAAACTTACGATCGGCTTTACCCACGGAGGGGCTGAGGCTGAGTTCGATTTTGATGTAATAAAAATCAAGGACTATGTTTATTACAGGGGATTTGAGATAATTCCCACATTCGGGGTGGATTTGCCTTTTTTTGACGAGAAATCGTTCGTTATATCGGTGGAGGCTTCGCTGGGGCTTGCCTTTGGTGCTGACACAACTTTGAGCATTTGGGACTCCAAGACGACGCTCATAAACCCGGGCTTTATGGGAGTGTTCAACTGGCATTTCAACGAGAATTTTTCAAAGGGGCTTCAAAAACTCTCGCCATATGGTGGGGTGGGGTTCTCCGTTCCGATTCAGATTGTCTCGGTCAAGTACGAGTATAAAAGTCGCGATGCGAGCGGAAATTATCTGACAAATCCGAATTACGGAAGGGCGATAACGAAAACATACGAGAACGACAGCGTTGTGGCTGGCTTTAGGATTAACATGGTTGTAGGCGCACGGTATGAGTTCACCGAGAAAATTTCTGCCCTTGCCGAATTCGGCTGCGGTGTCATCGGCGTTCCGAGCTGGTCTGCCCGTGTTGGCGCGATGTATCGGCTCTGATGGGCTTGAACATTCTGGCGGATAATGCGGAACGCTAACCACAATATCCGAGGAACTTGTTGGTTTCTGTTGGTTTCTGGTGGTTTCGATACGCTTCGCTACTCAACCACCGTCATTTCGACAGGCTCAATGACCGTATGCACAGAACTTATTGGACAGCCTCATTCTGTGGAGTTTTTTATGGAAAAATCGAAAGAATTCGAATTTTTGTTTGAAAAATATGTTGTTATGCCCTAATATGATTTGGGGGTAAAAATAATGAAAACTAAAGGCGTTCTTATTACAGTTATAAGCGTAATTACTTTTATTCTTGCAGTTGTATTTGGTATTCAGAGTTGCCAGAATGGTGCTTACAATCGTGAAGAGGTAATAAATCAGTCGTTGGAACAGATTTCAACGGAACAGGCGCTTTTGTTTGATGTTATTGAAGAACTTGGTCAGTCCGTAATGCACGGTAGCGAACAAGAAGTAGCTTTTCAGACAACTATTGCACAGATGCGTTCAGGAGCTTCAACACAATCTACTGATAATAACATTCAGATGGCAATTCAAGCCGTACACGAGGCGTACCCTGTATTCCAAGCTACGGACCTTTATAAAGATTTGAACAACGCTATTAAACGCTATAACGAAAATGTAGCATACGCGCGTAAGGCTTATTCTAAAGCAACAAAAGAATACAGACTCTACTGCCGTAAGTTCCCTAATCGAAACTTTCTTAGTATGCTTGGTTATGAAGTTAAAGAATATGAATCGTTGTATGATGGCAATTCGGTAAAGTTTGAAACTAAAACTGGCAGGCCGAAGATGTTTGATTAAGGTCATTAGGGCTAGATTAAACTGCCCCTTGATTATTTTAAGTGGAGTTTAATAAAATGCGAAGTCGTGTAGTGTTTGATTTTTGGACTTGGGACATTACAGTTCGAGAGCTAATTGCAGCTCCTACCATTATAGGTGTATTTGTTATTTTGGGTTTTATCATTGCAGGAAAGATTGATGACAAAGTTCAGTCAGCAAATCTTATGTATAACACTGCACCACATGTAGAAAACGCAATGGATTTTAAAGACCGCCTTGCGAATGATAAACGCCACATATTCGCATCGGGAAATCTGGTCGCAGAAAATCCCATTGATTTTAACAGTGTCTATGCCAGCTTGAGGTGTGCTCCACCTCTTAGTGACCTTCCGAGTGGTAAATACTTGTACATAGAAATTATGCGTGAGCATTATACAAGACATACGCGAATAAGAACAGATGACAACGGAAAGAGACACAGAGAAGTATACTATAGTTGGGACTGTAAAGAAACCGCTAGTAAATGGGCTTCGAATGTTGTATTCAACGAAGTGATTTTTCCAACAAGCAAGTTTAATTTTCATATCAGCAGTCGTTATATTAATTGTGAAACACATTTTGACGACCGTTGGACATTTCGTGCTATTAAAGAAAACTGGGACGGCATAATTTTTACAGAAGTGGCAAATAACGACATTTCAGACGAGACTGATTTCTACATAGAATATGAAAGCATCGATGAGTTGTTAAATCAGCTGACGAGCAGCCACGCAATCCTTATCTTCTGGATTGCATGGTCAATACTAATTGTTCTGGCACTTGTAGGATTTTTCTACATCGATAATGCATGGCTTGATTAAAAAATTGACATGAAAAATGGTTGTAAAACCATTATACGCAATGGTACTTATAATTTTACTGTTTCCAATTCCCTAATCTTTATCCTCTCGCCGCAATCGGGTAGAATATCATCATGCTGAAAAAAAATTCAATCGTTCTGTATAAGACTCTTCCTGCCGTTGTAAAGGAAATCGACGGCGACAAATTTATTCTCTACTATTGTCAGAGCCGCGCTACGGCTACTGGAAAAAAAGCCGTATATGCGGAGCAGAAAGTCCGCGAGAAAGATGTCCTTGTTCTTTGCGAAGAAGGCGCGGTGGCTTCTGGCGATTTTATTGAAAAAATCCTTTCGTTTGCGGACGGCGCGGTTCAGAAGGACTCTCAAATTGCAGCCCAAATTCGGGAAGCGCACGAGCTTTTGTCGGAGGATGACGGGGCTAAGACTAAGGGGACTTCGTTTTGCGAGATTATGGAGCTTGTTCGTGGAAGCATAAAATGCGATGAATGCTGGGGCGTTTATTCTGCGCTAAAATCGTCATTTGAGTTTTCGGAGAAAATTGAGGGCGGGCAGATTTTTTTCGTTCCGCGGGGCGAAGCTGAAATTTCTTCCTTGCAGAAAAAAGCTTTTGAAAAAGACAACGCTGATGAAATACGGAATGAATTTCTTGGGCGGCTTAAGGCCAGAAAACTCAATATGCCTGAGGATGCAAAGTTTATGAGCGACATAGAGGCTCTTGCGCTGGGAAAAACGGACAAGAGCAGGACTTTGAAAGAGCTTGGAATAGGCGAAACGCCTGAGAAAGCCCACAAAGTCCTTCTTGACAGCGGAATGTGGGAGATAACGAGGAATCCGTACCCTATCAGATGGGGACTGAGCATGAAAAGCGCGAGCGAGTCTCTGGGACTTCCGCCTGACGAGGAGCGTACGAGCGTTTCGCATGAGGCGTTTGCGATAGACAGCGAGTGGTCAACTGACCCTGACGATGCGATAGCTTTTGACGGCGAGTATCTTTGGGTCCACATAGCAGACCCCGCAAGCTTCGTGCAGCCTGAAAGCACGGTTGACAAGGCTGCCTGTGCGCGCGGTGCGACTCTTTATATTCCAGAAGGGGCGAGCCGTATGCTTTCAGAGAATTGCCTTGAGGAATACGCGCTCGGACTAAAAAATCCGAGCAAGGCATTGAGCTTCAAGATAAAACTTGATGATAACGGCGACATTGAGTCATGCGATGTTCTAAAAACGCTCGTGAATGTAAAGCGGCTTTCTTATGAAAAGGCTGATGAGCTTTGCGAGTCTCCTGAGCTAAAGCCGCTTTTCGACATTGCTGAGAGAAATTTCAGAAGGCGCACGGCTAAGGGCGCGGTGAACATAAATATCCCCGAGGTTCATATAAGCGTTGACAAAGAGACAAAGCTCGTTTCAATATGCGAGGTTGTACACCCGAAAAGCTCCGATGTGGTTCGCGAGGCAATGGTTCTTGCGGGCGAGGGGGCTGCGCGTTTTGCGTTCAAGAACAAAATCCCTTTTCCGTTCATTTCCCAAGAAGCCCCGGAAATACCAAAAGAGCTTCCTTCCGGGCTTGCGCGCGAGGTTCGGCTCAGAAAGTGCATGAGTCGGCGGAATGTTTCAGTCACTCCGAGCGTACATTCGGGGCTGGGGCTTGGCATGTACTCTCAGGTTACATCTCCGCTCCGCCGCTACGGAGACCTTATTTCGCACGAGCAGCTTCGCGCTTTCCTTGACGGAAGGAAACTAATCGACAAGGACGATATGCTTATGCGAATGAGTCAGGGGGATGCCGCCGCAGTTGCCGCAAAGAAAGCTGAGCGTAACTCAAACAGGCATTGGACGCTAGTTTATCTTCTGCAGAACAAGGACTGGACTGGAAGAGCAGTGTGTGTTGACAAACAGGGAAAACTTGCCCAGTTCTATATTCCGGCTCTTGGAATGGAAACATTCATTTCTGGAACAAAATGCGAGCTGAACGACGAGATTATGGTCAAATCATCAAAGATAGACCTCCCGAACCTTGAGTGCGTTTTTGTTCAGGCATAAAAGCTTTCTGCCTTTGTAAGCCAAAAGGCGGTGCCTGGGCTTGCAAAGGCAGTTGAAAAACTGATTTTCAGTGTTATTTTCCGCTCATATCGTTTGCGCAAGTTCTTTCGGAAGATATGAGGCTGTATTGGAAACCATTGTGTTATATAGTGCTCTTGCATCATCAAAGCTCAGTGTAGAACAAAGAGGCTGGTTTATAAAAGACTGGAACACTATTTTTGGATTCCGCTCTTTTATTCCCTGATAGAGAGTTTCATTGTTCAGAAGATTGTGCATGACCAATGCCCTGGGACCTTGAGGCAATGGTGATGCCGTCACGGGTTTTACGCAGTCATTTGAAAAGACGCAGTTCGTTTCTACTACGGCTCCAAGCGGATAGCCTGGCATTTGACCGTAGTTTGGCAGATTGACATTAGAAACCCGTGTTTCAAGACCTAATATAGCCCGCATTAGCTCTACGGCTTCTTCAGAAGATTTTTCCACTTTCACGGGCTTTTTGCCTTCTGCCATTGCGATAGATTCGTTAATCTTTTCTTCCTGCTGCTTTATCCTGAAATCAACTGTAGTAAGCCTGTATTTCCAGTACTCTACCATTGAAGGATTTTTTAAGTACCAGTTGTTGTTCATAAATTCTACCAGATGCCTGTCTCCTGCAGCCCCCAAAGCTCCGTAGCGCATGAACATATCCATTTTGACACGATTCGCATAAGCGAACATATCAGTTTTCCACTGGTCAAAAGCACCTTCCTCATAAAAGCCACGCTCAAAATATTTTTCGATAAAATCTGGAAGAAGTTTCATAATATCAACATCGTGGTAAGTAGCTTTCGTAAACCAGGTGAAATGATTTATGCCCGAAACATCCGTGTAGATTTCCGTCCTGTCCGGCTGCGGGATTCCAAGTTGCTCATGAAGTACGCAGCAAAGGAATTTTTGTGTGTGAAACACTTCATGGCAGCAGCCGAAAGCCTTTATTTCGGGAAATATGTCATACAGCGTCTTTACGCAGTTCGTCATCGGGTTCGTAAAATTGATGACCCATGCATTCGGGCAATGCTCTTTTATTTTTAGCGCGAATCCCTCATAGGCTGGTACTGTGCGCATACTGCGAAGAACACCTCCCGGGCCTGATGTGTCTCCTACGGACTGGTAAATGCCATATCGTTCAGGCGCGTGAACATCGCTTCTCATCTCCTCAAAAGTGCCTGGAAGAATTGAGATGACGACAAAATCCGCTCCTTGCAAAGCCGTATCGATAGTGTCATGCACTGTGTAGTTCCATTTTGCGACAGCCTCCTTAGTCTGATTGATACGCTCACCAATTTTTTGATTAAGAACTGCACTTTCCTTGTTAATATCATATAGGGCAATCTCACCGCATATATCCTTTGCAAGAGATAAATCATTCATAAACACTCTTGCCCATAGTTTTGAGCCGCCGCCTATATAAGCAATTTTTATGTTTTGCAAATCTCTCATTAGAAAATCTCCTTGATTATATTAGAGCTGCTCGTAAAACTCAGTTTTCCGAACAGCCGTTTTCTTTTACAAATTATATGATGAAAATATTGATTTGTCGAAAAAAAAATGCGGCTAGTCCGATGCAAGAATTTTTCTATGCAACGGACTAGCCGCATTTTTTTTTTAGAGCCTTTTTCAGAATAAGGCTTGTTAGAACTTCATTACCTTAATGTCCTTAATTTCGTAAGCTGTTTTGTTCTCACCAATCTTGAACGAGAACGCATCGCCAACTTTGTGGTCAAGGAGCGCGTTTCCGAACGGAGACATGTACGATATGATTCCGTTCTCAGGATCTGACTCCCAAGGACCAAGAATCGTGTATTTCTCCTCTTTTCCGGAATCCTTGTTGAGAAGGATGACTTCCGTTCCGAATGAGATGAAAGAAGCCGTTGCGGTAGTCGGGTCGAAGACTGTTGCGCGCCCAAGCTCTTCCTGAAGTCTCTTCAAGTCCACGCTGAGCTTGTGCTGTGCTTCTTTTGCCGCAATGTACTCGGCGTTTTCTTTCAAGTCGCCCTTTTCTTTTGCCCAAGCAACTTCCTGAGCAATCTTCGGCATATCCTCCGTCTGCATCTTCTCTTCCAGAGCGCGCTTTTCGGAAAGTTTCTGCGCCGTAACGAGCATTCCCTTCGGCTTGTTTGAGTTCTTCTCGTTCTTTGAGTCCTGAGTGAACTGAACGTCCGGATACTTCTCAAGGATTTTGTTTCGCAGACGGCTCTTTATGTCGGCGTCAAACTCAACGATGTCATTGACAATCCTGTACATATGGAGCATGTTTTCCTTGTCGCATGACATCATGTAGTCAGCGTATACGGCCGTATCCTTGTCGAAGAGCATTTTGGTGGCGTTCCTGATAATCTTCTTGTTCTCCGTTGAGTCAAGGTGGTTGTCAATCTCACGGTAGCAATGCGCGATTATGTTCACGATTGCGATGAGCTGCTTCTGGAGCGGAACGTTTGCGCCATTAAACCAGTCCTCATTCCTGCATTTTTCAAAGAAGAAGAGAATTGCGTCCCTGTAGCCCCGGAAGTCGCTGAACGAAGCAGAAACGAGCTTATGGACATCCTCCACATGACCGCTGTTTATGAGAGCCGTAATCATATTGATTTTGAGCGCGGTTGGGAAAAGTTTTATGTACTCATCGTCCCAGTTCGGAAGCAGCTTGATTTTCTCAAGGAAATCATCTCTGAGCGTAGTGTTCTTTGAGTCCTTGAAGCTCAGGTACATTTCTTTCGGAGACTCGATTTCATCGTAAAGCTCTGCGAAAGTGAATTTAGGCTGGAAACCAAGAGCCGGGAATCTGTTCACAAGTTCCGTAACTACGAGGTAAGAGGCTACAACCTGATCGTCAATCACATTGAATGATTTGAGGTAGTTCGCAAAGTAGCTGAACATATTCATGAAAAGCTCGCTTTCTTTGTCAGTAGTCTCGTCGTCCACGAAGCGCATGATGATGTCAATCTTCTGGTAGAACTGCTTTTGCGCCCTGAATTCGTTGCTGAGTTTTTCCTCCGATGTTATTTTTCCGTCACGGACAGTGTATTCGTTTATGTTGTTCGGGTTTACACCGAAAGAAGAGTCGTCTTGGAGCGTTTTCTTTGCCTTTGAGTTCCAGCTAGTCCACTCGCCCGGGGTGAGTATTGACGGAACAAGCTCTGCTTTTATTTTCTTGAAGTCGCAGCTGTTTCCGAAGCTCTTGATGATTGTTTTGAGAGCCCAGATATGGTCATCCTTGACTTTTTTGGAAAGCTCCTCTTTTTTGTTCGTTGCCTTGAGAACCCAGATATGGTCTTTTGTGAGAGGCTGGAGCGCGTTCACTGCCATTTTGAGCGAAATGTCCTTTACGCCGTTTTTCTTTCCGAAATTGATTGTGAGCGTATCGTTCTCGACCTTCTTGATTACGCCAACACCCCAAGTTCTGTGGAACACGAAGTTCTTCACATCGAACGCAATGTGCTTTTCAAAGTCATTTATTGCCTCAAACACATTGCGGAAACTTTGTGTAAGGTTTGAGTCCCTGATGTACTCCTGAACATTAGGCTGGTTCGCGTACTTTTTGGCGTAACACTCAGAAAGCTCCCGGCGTGCCCAAATATCTTTTGAATCCATAGAGAGAATAGTCTTTATGATTTCGATTGCTGTGTCCCATTTTTCGTTGGGCTTGTAATGCTTGGTATACAGCTCGCTCAGAAGGTCGATGCTCTTCGTGTTTCCTATGAGGCTTGCGATCTTGCGCTCTGCCAGCATGAAAAAATCAAAGTCATCGGGAATGCGCTCTATGAGCTTTGACCACATTTCTGAGACAGAATTAGGCTTGTTCGTGTTGATGAAGCGGAGGAGAGCTTTTTTATAGAAATCGTTCGCTTTTTCCGTGTCTCCGAGGTCGTCGTAGTGGTTGGCAAGTTTTTTTGCGATTTCAGCTTCCTGAAAGTCGAGCTTTACGATTTTTTCAAAAATCTCCCATTTTTTGTCCCCGTCCTCGTAGCTTTTTGCAAGAGTCCTGAGGGCGAACATATTGGACGCGTCATCGGACAAAATTGTCTCGCACATATAGATGACCACATCCTGCTTGTGGTTATTGGAGAAAATATCCACAAGTTCCTCAAGGTTCGAGTTGTCAAGCGAGCCTTTTTTCAGGCCGAGCATTCCTGAGATATAAAGCGCGGTGATACTGTCCCTTGTGTGGGACAGAAGCTCATCGCACACTGCCTTAACTTCGTCCGTTTTACCTGTGGCGCGCGCTTTCTCAACAATCTCCGTAAGCTCTATGAGATTGTTTTTAGTGTAGTTGCTGATTCCAACACGCGTCCATGTGTCTTCTTTAAGTTTGTTCTGAACCAACTGTACAAGTTCTTCTGACATAAAGTTCTCCTGTTTGTCAGGCTGGAAAGCCTTTGTGGTTTCGTTCTATTTTGTGCCCGTATACATTTTGTATACATTCTCATCATGTACCCGGATTTGAATTAAGCACTCGTCTATGCCTAGCCTGTACCCGGACCTCGTGTAATGATCGATGAGCCAAAAATACATATTGATAAGCCTTGGAATCAAGACAGCCGAATCGTTCGCAGGATTTTTCAGTTCATTTTCCTTGTCGAAAATCTGCTGTTTGAGCCTTGAAACTTCCGTCAGGGTAAGTTCGCGTTTTACATTGAATACGCCGTAAAGCACCCCGTAGACCGGAATCCATTCAAGGAGCATGTTCCCTGACTTGCCATTTTCCTTTGCCTGCCTTATAAGGCAGTGGATAAGCTCTGAGTCAAGAAAGTCAATGTCGATTTTAGAAGCGTCTATGAAAAATGCTTCCCTGAAAAGAACTTTTGCCTTCTTTTCTTCTCCGAGCAGCGCAAAGCAGTCTGCCATCTCAGCGAGAACCGGAGCTGATGACGGCGTGATGGCATTTGCCTCCGTCATGCTCCGTATGGCTTTCTCATATTCCCCTAGCTTTTTCAGGCACATTCCCTGCTTCCTGAAAAGCTCGGATTTTTGGAAAGGATTGCTCTCGTTCTCAGACAGCGAGAATGCATCGAGTGCCTTTGAGAACACACCTTTCTGGATGGCAAAGAATGCTTTCGTGAAGTTTTTTCCTTCCTGCGCGTTCTTTGAATCTAGAAACAACTTCCATTGATTAAAGATACTATCCCCGCGCTCTATGTTTTCCCTTCCCAGAAAGCTGTTCAGTGAATTTTTCCAAAAGGAGCAGCACCAAATGGCAAACCGAATTTCCTGAGCCGGCAGGTTTTGTTTTTTTCCTTGGAGCTGCGCCTCGAAAATTCTTCCGAGTACGGTCTTTGCCCCTTCAACATCACCTTTCTCAAGGATGGAATATGCCTCTGACAAATCTTCGTCTGTTTGAATATCCATATCTTTCATTTCTAATTATATCAGAATGGGATTTTTAGTCAAGGAATGATGAAATTTTTGTAAAATTGGGGTAAAGTTTATACTGTTTTTGTGAAATAATGTCAATATGTTTGTGCAAAGAATTTTGATATTTTTATTAGAGCTGTTCGGAAAGTTTGGTTTTCCGAAATTTTGCAAGGTTTTAGCCTGAAAAATTACGCAAGACCGGTGGGGAAACAATAGGTTTCCGAACGGGTCCATTCTTTTTGTTTGGTTGTGGTTGCTTTTTAATTTTACCTTTGTTTTAGAATAGTTTTTACTATAAAAACTCACGATTAAAAATATAGTCTTATATCAAAAAACAGTTTACAAATCTTCTATTGTTTGATAATATCTTTTTGGTTGGAACAGTATAATAATGAAAAAAGTAGTATTGGCGCCGTCGCTTCTTTCGGCGGATTTTTTTGACCTTGCCTCTGCATTAAGAAAAATAGAGTCATCTCCTGCCGGCATCGTTCATATTGATGTGATGGACGGGCAGTTCGTCCCTCAGATAAGCTACGGGCAGCCTGTGGTAAAGTCTCTGAGAAAGCGCACTTCTCTTGCGTTCGATGTCCATCTTATGGTGGAGAAACCTGAGACTATGGTGGATTCTTTCGCTTCTGCCGGAGCGGACATGATAACTTTTCATGTTGAGTCTACGGTTCATGTCCACAGGCTCATTCAGCATATAAAAAGCCTTGGGGTAAAGGCTGGCGTGTCCCTTGTTCCGTCAACGCCTGTGTCGCAACTTTCCGAGATTCTTGGCGATGTTGACCTTGTGCTTGTTATGACTGTAAACCCGGGGTTCGGGGGGCAGAAGCTCATACCGGGCTGCGTTGAGAAAATCCGTCTTCTTGATTCGATAAGGCGCGAGAAAGGACTTAGCTTCCTTATTTCCGTTGATGGCGGCGTTAACAACGAAACTGTGGCTTCCGTAGTTAACGCGGGCGCGGATATTGTCGTTTCAGGCTCTGCATTTTTTAACGGAGATTTTAAGTGGGAGTATTGAGAGAAAAGAAAAAAATAATTTTTGTTTCTATTTTCTGTATTTTTCCGCTGGTTTTTCTTAGCGCGCATACGCCTGTGTCGCTTGGCTGCGCTGCCTATGCGAACGAGGACTGGGAGTCCGCCGTGCTTTTTTTCAAAAAAGCTCAGGCTCTGGGAGAGCTTACGGACGAAACTCTGTATCTTCTCGTTCACTGCGAAGTCCAGCTTGGCGATTTTAATGGGGCGCAGGCCGACTGCGGGCGTTTTCTTGACGCTTATGATTCAAGTCCCTATTTCCCGCATATAATGTACCAGAACGGAAAACTCCTTCATCAGCTCGGACGCAATGAGAGCGCGGTTCTTTATCTTTGCGAGTTTTGTAGGAGAAATCCTGACAGTTTTCTTTATGGGAATGCCTTGTATTTTATGGCGGAATCGTTCTTTTGCGAGTATAATTTTGATGCGGCAAAACCACTTTATGAGAAGATTGTTTGTGACTTTCCGCAGAACGAGAATATTCAGGACGCAAAGTATAAAATCATGCTCATTGAGAACAGGGCGCGAGAAGAAAAATTGCTTTACCTACTGAAAGTTATCGGAGAGGAAAGCCTTGCGGCGCAAGAAGAGTACGACCGCAAGCTTAGGAGTTTCAAGCTCCGTAATGAAGCATCGATTAAAGTTCAGGGCAGATAAACATGGGTAGAACATCACTTGACATAGCAAAAAGATTTATGAAAAGAAGGAAGTTCGGCGAGGCACTTTCTATTCTGGAGGAGGGGCTTTCGACTTTGGAGGAGTCTCTGTCAATCAGGGGAAAAGAGCTTTCTGCGGACGAATATTCTGAGCGGTGCAAAGGTTTGTTTGATTATTACCTTACGGCTGGAATCGCATGTCTTTATCTGGGCGACACTGGAAACGCGAAGGCTTATTTTGAGAAAGCGAACAGAATCAGCCTTACGAACACTTTGCTTATGAATGCGTTCGCCGTGCTCTATTTGCGGCGCGGGGATACAATCAGAGCTACCCAGAAGTATATTGAGGTGCAAGAGGCCGACCCTGAGAACGAGCTTGCAAAGAGGGGACTTGATTTTCTTGAGAAAAAGGGCACTCCAGAAGAAATTGTCCGGCTTTTGGACAGCGGTGAAATTGAAAAATTTTATCCGCCGCTCGGAGTGAATCCTGATATAATCGGGTTTTCAATTCTTGCCGGCGTTTTCGGCGTTTTGCTTGCTCTCGGAATATTGTTTTTTTCTGGAAAACACACAGGCTCAAGCAGGAATGTTGACTGGAGCGGGTATACATCCGTCCAGAATTATTCCAATATTTTTGATGATGACGCAGATACTGTTTATGAGCTAAAAGACAGCGAGATAAAAAAATCTTGGAAAAAGATAAAATCTTTTATAGAGGAAGAGCGGGACAATGCTGCCAGAGTCGAAATAAACAGACTTTTGAACTCAAATGCGTCGAGCGAGGTAAAAAATCAGGTTTCCGAGGCGGAGAAACTTCTGGAAGAACCTGATTTGATGAACCTAAAGGACAGCTTTACGATTCAGCAGGTTCTGGAAGAGCCTGTGCTTTATTCGGGCTGCTTCGTTTACTGGGAGGGGCGCGTTATGAATGAGGTTGTCGAGAACGGTCTGTATCAGTTTGATTTGATTATTGAGGACAATAACAATAACAAAATGCTCGGAATCCCTGTGAAATTTGATTTTGTACCTCTTCCGCCCGTTGACTCAAGGAAGCCTATAAAGATTTTTGGAAGCATAAATTTTGAGGGTGGGCGAGTGTTCATCAGGGAAAGAAATTATTATCAGTCCGTGCGCTGAAAAAAAATGCTGATATAACAAAAAATTATAAAAAAATGATGTCAAAAAGTGAAATTCTTTGACCCTATAATAGTGGGCTGTTTTGAAACTTGTTTTCTAAATGAAAATCCGCTTTCGGGCAGCAACTTTAGTATGAAGAAAAAATTAATTTCAAGGTGGAACTATGGCTGAAAAAAACGCTCCGGCAGCGGATATGTCGGAAAAATTGAAAGCTCTTGAGGCCGCAAGACTTCAGATTGAAAAACAGTTCGGAGCTGGCTCGCTTATGAAAATGGGAAGCCAGACTGATACTTCTTCTGTGGATGTCGTTCCCACAGGCTCTATCCTTTTGGACGAGGCTCTGGGCGTGGGAGGGTATCCGCGCGGAAGAATTATCGAAATGTACGGGCCTGAAAGCTCCGGAAAAACTACGCTCGCGCTTCATGCGGTTGCAGAAACTCAGAAGCTTGGTGGACTTGCGGCTTACATAGATGCGGAGCATGCGCTGGATCCCGTTTACGCAAAAAATCTTGGCGTTGATGTTGAGAACTTGTACCTTTCTCAGCCTGATTCTGGCGAGCAGGCTCTTTCAATCGCAGAGACGCTCGTTCGTTCTGGGGCAGTCGATATAATCGTCATCGATTCTGTTGCTGCCCTTGTACCGCAGAAAGAAATAGAAGGCGAAATGGGAGACTCCGTAATGGGCGTTCAGGCGCGCCTTATGAGCCAGGCTCTCAGAAAACTTACCGCAATCGTAGGAAAATCCAAGTGCATAATCGTCTTCATAAATCAAATCCGAATGAAGATTGGTGTTATGTTCGGAAACCCTGAAACTACGACCGGAGGAAACGCGCTTAAATTCTACTCGTCGATTCGCCTTGAGATAAGGCGCATCGAGTCTATTGACGGAAAAGGTGAGGAAGATGCCGTAGGAAACCGCGTCAGGGTAAAAATTGTTAAGAACAAAGTTGCGCCGCCGTTCAGAAAGGTGGAGCTTGATATTTACTTCGGAAAAGGTGTTTCCGCTACGGCCTCTCTTCTTGACTCCGCCGTTAAGCACGGGTTCATCGACAAGCGCGGCGCATGGTACACGCGTGGTGACGAGAAAGTTGGTCAGGGAAAAGAGAATGCGATTAATTTTCTTGAGCAGAATCCGGATTATGCGCGCTCCGTCGAGCTGCAAATCCGCGAGCAGCTTTTCCCAGGACAGGTGCTTCGGACAAAAGAGGGGGTTGCTGTTTATCCTGAGCAGGAAAAGGCTGCTAAGGCGGCAAAATCATCTTCAAAAGACGAAAAGGGCGAAAAAGCTGAGAAGCCTGAGCCAAAAACAAAGTCCAAGTCAGAACCGAAGGCTGAGGTTCCGGCAAGTGAGCCTCCGACCGTTTCTCCGGACGACGCTTTGTTCTGATAATGAAAGAATTTGTTGTTCTTGGGCTTGGCTCAAACAGGGGGTGGGGCAGACTCGCTCCGCTCCAGCTTTTGCGCGCTGCTTGTAAAAAACTTTCTCATTTGCTTTCAGATTTTTCATATTCGGCCGTTTACCTGACGAAGCCTATGTATGTGGAGAATCAGGAAAAATTCTTCAATATGGTTGTTTCTGGTTTCATCGAAGACACAGACCCTTTTGAGCTTTTGGATAAGATTCACCAGATTGAGGCTTCTCTCGGGCGCAACCGGGCTTGTGAAATTCGGAACGGTCCGCGGTCAATCGATATTGACATAGAAATCTTTGGTGACAGGACGATATATTCTGAAACGCTTGAAATCCCGCATCCGAGAATAAAGGAGCGGGCGTTTGTTCTTGTTCCGCTGCTTGAGGTTTTGGAAAAAAATGCCGATTCTGAAAGATATGAAGGATTTTTTTCTGATTTTGGGAAACTAAATACTGATGATATAGAAAAAATTCTTCGTTTTGAGGAATTATGAGCGAAAGTCAAGTTCAAAATGAGCAGTCCGAAAAAAAAATGTCCTATAAAATCGGAGAGTTCGAGGGACCTCTTGATTTATTGTGGGCGTTGATACATGAAAAAAAAATAGATGTGTATGATATTCCGATTATTGAAATAACAGAGCAGTTTTTGGAATATCTGGATTTTGCGGTTTCTGTGGATTTGGGCGACCTGAGCGATTTTTATGCAATGGCCGCTAAACTTATCTATATAAAGAGCAGGATGATGCTTCCTGTGGACAGCTCTGTTGACGAAGGTCTTGATTTTGATGACCCGAGGGACGAGCTTGTTGAGAGGCTTATCGAGTACCAGAAATTCAAGAAGCTGTCTTCTCTTATGGAGGAGAAAGAGGATTTGAACGAATGGAACTTTGAGAGAAAAAAAATCCACCGCGCAGTTCCCGAGGAAAGCAGGGAAGATATATGGGAAAAAATTGATACTTGGAATCTTCTTGACCAGATGCAGAAAATGTTCAGGAATTT
>JAEEGL014186061.1_pt1 | contig 27218 bp, 20 predicted proteins | sample 9134231 | NCBI WGS metagenome assembly JAEEGL01 (sample SAMN16246548, study PRJNA631951) | gut metagenome | biome: gut microbiome; feature: rumen; material: fiber-attached | host: Bos | place: Iran: Karaj | collected 2018-10 | reverse complement strand
GGAGCGCGAGAGTGATGACGTAAAAGTCGTCACTCTTTTTTCATTATAAAAAAATAAAAAAAAATCGCGCGCGCTTGCATATATGAAAAAAAAGTTGTAACTTTGCGCAATTTTCCGCATTGTGCACTAAAAACAATATAAATATGGGACTTTTTTCTTTTACTCAAGAGATCGCTATTGACCTCGGAACGGCGAACACGATCATCATGTGTGATGACAAAATCGTGGTGGATGAGCCTTCGGTAGTTGCTATCTCGATGTCGGACAACAAGATGGTTGCCGTAGGCCGAAAGGCGCAACAGATGATTGGTAAGGGAGGATCGATGATCCGTACCGTTCGCCCTTTGCGTGATGGTGTGATCGCCGATTTCTATGCGTGCGAGATGATGATTCGCGGTATGATCAAGATGATTCCGAAGCAGGCGCGCTTATTCTCTCCTTCTATCCGTATGGTAGTATGTATTCCTTCGGGTTCGACCGAAGTGGAGATCCGTGCCGTGCGTGACAGTTCGGAGCACGCAGGCGGACGTGATATCTACATGATCTACGAGCCTATGGCGGCCGCAATCGGTATCGGTCTGGACGTAGAGAGTCCGGAGGGCTGTATGATCGTCGATATAGGTGGTGGTACAACGGAGATCGCCGTGATCTCGCTGGGCGGTATCGTCAGCAACAAGTCCATCAAGATTGCCGGTGATGATTTCAACCAGGATATCATCGAATATATGGGTCGTATGCATAATATCCGTATTGATGAACCGACTGCGGAGCGTATTAAGATCCAGGTAGGTTCTGCTCTGCCCGAATTGGAGGATGCACCGGAAGATTTCGTGGTAGTGGGTCCGAATAAAGTGACGGCATTACCGATGTCTGTACCGGTAAGTTATCAGGAGATCGCGCATTGCCTGGAGAAGAGTGTGTCGAAGATCGAGGGTGCTATCCTTCAGGCGCTGGAGGCTACTCCGCCTGAGTTGTACTCCGATATCGTGAAGCGCGGTATCTATCTGACCGGTGGTGGTGCGTTGCTGCATGGTTTGGCACGTCGATTGACGGATAAGATCACGATTCAGTTCCATGTAGCGGAAGATCCGTTGCACTCCGTAGCACGCGGAACGGGTGTCGCCCTGAAGAATGTGAATAACTTCGGCTTCCTGCTTCGTTAAACATTCATAGCGGTATGCAGAATTTGCTAAAAATACTGCTCCGTTATAGCAACTTCCTGGTTTTCATTGCCTTGGAAGTTGCTGCATTTATGCTTATCACTTTCAATAATGCGTCTCCGCGCAGCAGTGTCTTCAGTACGGCTAACCAAGTGGTAGCATGGCAGCATGAGGTGGTAAGTGACATATGCGGTTATTTTAGTCTGCGCTCTCAGAACGAGGTGTTGATTGAAGAGAACGTGGCGCTGCGCAATCGGATTAGTGCGTTGGATTCGGTAGCGGAAACCGGTATGATGCATTATGCGTCGGCCAAGGTGGTACAGATGACGACGGACGAATTGAATAACTATATCACGATCAACAGGGGAAGCAAGGACGGTATCCGTCGTGGTCAAGGAGTGCGTAACAGCGAAGGAGTGGTAGGTATCATACGTACGGTGGGACGTAATTACAGTGTGGTACTTCCGATCATCAGTACGCGTTCGAATCTAAGTTGTCGATTCGTGAAGAATGATTATTTAGGTACGCTCAAATGGGACGGGAAAGACAGTCGTTTTGCGCAATTGGCCGATATAGCGGCGCATATGGTAGTCAATCCGGGCGATACGATTGTAACGAGTGGATTGAGTCCTGTTTTTCCCGAAGGAATACCCGTTGGAATCGTGGAAAATAGCGTGTTAAAAGAGGGCGATTCGTACTATACGATCCGTATTCGCTTGCAGACGAACTTCAAGCGTTTGAAATATGTGGAAGTGGTGCAGAATGTCCATCAGCAGGAATTGGAGGAATTGACCGATGGATTGGACTAAACAAATAGGGCGTTATGTGCTGGTGATGGTGCTGCAAGTGTTGCTATTCAACCAGCTGCAGTTATGGGGCGTATGTCACCCGTATATCTATGTGCTATGTTTGCTGATGATGCCGATCACGTTGCCGCATAGTATGGACATGCTCATTGGCGCAGTAGTCGGACTGATCATGGATATATTCTGCAATTCGATGGGTATCCATACGGCCGCATGTATACTGCTGATGTTCATTCGTCCGTATCTATTGGGAGTGATTGTTAACGACAAAGACCGATTGAATGAACAAATCAGTCTGCGCGCCGTAGGTATGGAGGCCTTCGCGAAGTATGTGGTCATTCTGGTGCTTATGCATCATATGACGGTCTTTCTATTGGCCGCATGGAGTTGGACGCATATTGGTTTTGTATTGTTGGAAACGCTGGTAAGCGGTATCATCACTATTTCACTGATCATAGGCTATAATATGCTCAAATACAGATGATTAACGATCCTCATTATAGACGCCGGTATGTGATCAGCGGCATTGCCGTTGTGGTAGTATTGGTGTATATAATGCGGTTGTTTTATCTGCAGATCATCGACCAGTCCACCAAGGATCAGGCGGACAATAATGCCCTGGTTAAACAGATTATTTACCCTTCTCGTGGTTTGATTTACGACCGTAACGGGGAGTTGTTGGTTTTCAACCAACCTATCTATGAGATCACGATGACCATGCGTGAGATGGGTAAAGAGTGGGATACGACGGCTTTCTGTAATTGCCTGCAAATCAGTCGTGCTGAGTTCGATGAGCGGATCGCGGAGATCAAAGATCGCCGTAAGAACCGCGGATATTCACGTTGGACCCCGCAGGTTTTCATGAGTCAGTTGAAGAAAGAGGATATCGCTACGCTGCAAGAAGAGTTATTCCTCTTTCCCGGTATTCAGATTCAGAAGCGTACACTTCGTGATTATACGTACAATGCGGCAGAGCACGTGTTGGGTAGTGTAGGAGAGGTCAATCAGAACGATATTGACCGCGATGCGTATTATACGCGTGGTGATTATTCCGGTCGTGACGGTCTGGAGCGCACGTATGAGAAGCAGTTACGGGGAGAGAAGGGCGTAGAAGTGCTCATGCGTGATGTGCGCGGACGTATTCAGGGCAGTTATCAGAACGGTGAGTTGGACCGAACAGCGGTCGCAGGTACCGATCTGTATGTGACGCTGGATATCCGTTTGCAGTTGTTGGCGGAGGAATTGCTGGCCGGTAAGATCGGCAGTGCAGTGGCGATAGAGCCTAAGACAGGTGAGATATTGGCTTTGGCGTCCAATCCTGGTTGGAACCCAAAGAAACTGGTGGGCAAAGAGCGGAGTAAGAACTATAATGCCTTACTTAATGATCCGACAAAACCGCTTATGAACCGTGCCACGCAGGCGACGTATCCGCCCGGATCAACGTTCAAGACCATCCAATCGCTCGTTTGTTTGGAGCAAGGAGCTATCACGCCGAATACGCTATACCCGTGTTCTGGACCTGGTAGTACACCTATCAAATGTACCCACCATCATGGTTCTCCCGTGGCGCTGGATCGGGCTATTGAGCAGAGTTGTAACCCCTATTTTTGGTGCGCTTTCCGCGATCTAATGAATAAAAACGGGGAGAAAGATATTCATAAACCCTACGAGAAATGGCGGGATGCCGTGATGAGTTTCGGTTTGGGGCATCGTTTTGAGGATACAGATCTGAGTGAACAGGCAGCCGGAAGTATTCCGAGTACCAAGTTATACGATAAATTCTACGGCAAGACGGGTTGGAAAGCCATCACTATTCGCTCCCTCAGTATCGGTCAGGGAGAGATACTGGTGACACCGCTTCAATTGGCTAATCAAGCAGCTACTATTGCCAATGAAGGTTATTATATCTCGCCGCACCTGAATAAGAACGATTCCATGCGAATTCATCGGCATAATCTGGATATCAAGAAGCATCACTTCGAGGTGGTGAAAGAGGGAATGAACAGAGTGATGATTTACGGTACGGGTCGTCATTATGCCATAGATAGTTTGCATATGGCAGGTACAACGGGTACGGTGCAGAACCCGCACGGTCGCGATCATGCGATCTTCATCGGTTTTGCGCCGGTAGAGGATCCGCAGATTGCAGTGGCAGTAGTGGTGGAGAATGCCGGATTCGGTGCTACATGGGCCTGTCCGATTGCTACGATGATGATCGAGCAATATCTGACGGGAGAAGTGAAACGCAAAGATTTACGAAAACGAATAGGAAGTACAATACTCAATGAGGGCGTCAAGAACTGGTAATATTTGGCAGCATGTCGATTGGCTTACGATTGGTATGTTTGCGTTGCTGGCCTTTTTCGGTTGGCTCAATATCTATGGTGCCAGCTATACTTTTGACCAAACCAGTATCTTTGATTTCTCCAACCGCGCCGGTAAGCAGTTCACATGGATGATGGGTTCTTTGCTGATGGGTATAGTACTGCTTCTGATTGACTATAAGACCTATGATATATTGGCCTATATCGCGTATGGGGCGATGTTGTTGCTTCTGTTAGCCACACCTTTCCTGGCGCATGATATCAAGGGTTCTATGTCCTGGATATCGCTCGGTCCTGTCAGTTTACAACCGGCCGAGTTTGCGAAGTGTATCGTAGCCTTGGCGGTCGCCAAATACATGGGTAGGTATGAATATAAAATACGAACTTGGCGCGATCTCATCGTACCTTTTGCGCTTATCGGTGTACCGGCGTTGATTATCATGGTATTGCAGAAAGAGACCGGTTCTGCCCTTGTTTTTGCTGCATTTCTATTGGTTTTCTATCGTCAGGGAATGAGTGGTTATGTGCTGTGGATGGGAGTGGCAGCAGTGGCGCTATTTATCATCAGTATCCGGTTTGGTGGTGTGGCTCTTCCTTTAGGAACCGGTAGTGTCGGTATATTAACCTGTATGCTGTTACTTACGGCGGTAGAGATCTATTTTATCTGCAAAGAACATTGGATGCGTTACCAGGGTTTGATATTGACGGGCAGTGTGGCGCTTTTGTATGGTATCTTCCTGATAATCAATATATGGGTACCGATGCCGTTTGATTGGATATCGATGGGTATTGTGGTGGCATTGGTCGTTTATTCGATAGTGATAGGTGTCTATTGGCGTAAGTATATGTTGCTGCTTGTAGCGATCTTCACGCTATTCTGTATCGGCTACACGCATGCTTGCGATTTTGTATTCCAGAAAGTACTGCAACCGCACCAACGTATCCGTATTGAGGTGCTGTTGGGTATGAAGGAAGACCCTGCCGGAGCGGGGTATAATGTCAACCAGGCGCGTATAGCGATCGGTTCCGGTCGGTTCTTCGGAAAAGGATACCTGAAGGGAACGCAAACGAAGTTACAATTCGTGCCGGAACAAGATACGGATTTTATCTTCTGTACAGTAGGTGAAGAGTGGGGTTTTGTCGGTTCCATCGGTGTTTTATTGCTTTACTTGTGCTTTATCTTACGCCTTATCTTCATTGCGGAGCGACAGCGAAATGTATCCACCAAGATATACGCCTATGCGGTAGCCAGTATCTTCCTTTTCCATCTCACTATCAATGTGGGAATGGTGTTGGGATTGTTGCCGGTAATCGGTATACCACTTCCGTTCTTCAGTTATGGCGGTAGTTCGTTATGGGGCTTTACGATGTTGTTATTCATCCTTTTGCGGTTGGATGCCGCCCGTATGGAACAATTGAATTAGTATGGCATTTGTAACGGATCCCATAGGAATTAAAGGCGAGGAAGAAGCCGCTAAGATGCTTGAGAAAAAGGGCTATACAGTTATCGAGCATAACTGGCGCTTAAAGCATTGGGAGATTGACCTGATTGCGGAGAATAAGGACGAAGTGGTTTTTGTGGAAGTGAAGGCCAGGACGACGATGTATGGTGATATACGGCCGGAGGAATATGTGGATGAAGCCAAGAAGAAGCGTATGATCACGTCCGGGAATGCGTTTATGCGGCATTGCCGGTCCACTAAATCGCTTCGTTTCGATATCATCGGTATTGTGGTTGATCCGAAGACGATGGAAGTAACGTATCGTGCTCATCTGGAGAATGCTTTTCAACCCACCGCACGTTCGATAACGCATGGTAGTCACAGCCCGTCATGGCAGTGGAGTCATAAGAATATACGAAGAAGACGATAGAATGGATTTCAAATACGATGTCATAGTAGTAGGAGCAGGTCATGCCGGATGTGAGGCTGCGAGTGCAGCTGCCCGTATGGGTAGCAAGACTTTACTGATCACGATGGATATGAATAAGATTGCGCAGATGAGTTGCAATCCGGCTGTGGGTGGAATAGCTAAAGGTCAGATTGTGAGAGAGATAGATGCGCTTGGAGGACAGATGGGTATCGTCACTGACCGTAGTGCTATCCAATTCCGTTTGCTCAATCAAAGTAAAGGCCCGGCGATGTGGAGTCCGCGTAGCCAGAGTGACCGAAAGCGCTTCATCGAAGAATGGATCAAGGTATTATCGCATACCGATAATCTGTATATATGGCAAGATATAGTGACGGGTCTTATTATCAAAGATAATAAGGTATGCGGTGTACGCACGATGTTAGGTATCGAGATGGAGGCACAAGCAGTCGTGTTGACGAACGGTACCTTCCTTAATGGACTGATGCATTGTGGTAAGACCCAGATTCCCGGAGGACGTACGTCTGAACCGGCCTCCCATGGTTTGACCGAGCAGTTGGTTGACTTAGGCTTTAAGAGTGATCGTATGAAAACCGGTACACCCGCTCGTATCGATGCCCGTTCCATCCATTTTGATCGATTGGTGCGTCAAGATGGCGATAACGATTGGCATCAGTTCAGTTATCTGGATACGGTACGTCGGGAACTCAAACAGATGCCCTGTTGGATCACCTATACTAATCCGCAAACGCATGAAGCATTGCGTGCAGGACTCGCAGATTCTCCCCTTTTCAACGGACAAATCAAGAGTATAGGTCCGCGTTATTGTCCGAGTATAGAAACGAAGATAGTTACCTTTGCGGATAAAGAAGCCCATCAGATTTTCTTGGAACCTGAAGGCGTGGATAGCAATGAGTATTATGTGAATGGTTTTTCCAGTAGTTTGCCCTGGCAGATACAGTTGGCGGGTTTGAGAACGATAGAAGGACTGGAAGACGTGGTGCTTTATCGTCCGGGTTATGCGATCGAATATGATTTCTTCGACCCCACCCAACTCCATCATACATTGGAAACAAAACAGATTAAAAATCTGTTTTTTGCCGGTCAGATCAATGGTACTACGGGTTATGAAGAAGCTGCCGGGCAGGGACTGATAGCCGGAGTGAATGCGCATATCAATGTGCATGGTGGTGCACCCTTTACGATGGGACGGGATGAGAGTTATATCGGTGTACTGATCGATGATCTGGTGAATAAAGGGGTAGATGAACCCTATCGTATGTTCACTTCCCGTGCAGAGTATCGGATCTTATTGCGCCAGGACAATGCAGACGAACGACTGACGAAACGCAGTTATGAGATGGGATTGGCTGACCGATATCGGTATGACCTATATTCTAAAAAACAATCTACTTGTGCCGATTTCATCGAATATATGCACACTAACACCGTACGCAAAGGGTCTATTGACGGGTGGTTGGAATCGATTGGTTCTGCTCCGCTTCATGAGGGATGTAAGATCAGTGATTTGGTATTACGTCCGCAAGTGACTATTAAAGGACTGGCGGAGGTGTTACCCGAATTAAAAGCCAAGATGAAAGGCGTTTCTGATGAATGCATAGAGAGTTGTGAGATTCAGATTAAGTACGCCGGTTATATCAAGCGCGAACAAAACGAAGCGGCAAAACTGCAGCGCTTGGATCAAATACGCATACCCGATACATTCAATTTTGATGAGGTGCAGAGTTTGAGTACAGAAGCGCGCCAGAAGTTGAGTCGTATCCGTCCTAAGTCCATTGGGGAGGCACAGCGCATCCCCGGAGTTAGTCCGAATGACGTAAGTGTATTGCTCGTTTTAATGGGAAGATAAGTAAATTTAGTTTGCTTTGCAAACTACCTATAATGTTTCACGTGGAACAAAACATAAAACATATGAATGCAGAACAAGTAAAAGCAGCTATTCGTAATGTGCCTGATTTTCCAATCAAGGGTATCCAGTTTAAGGATATCACTACGGCATTGGCGAAACCTGAGTGTTTGATATGGATGCGCGACGAGATAGTTAGGCGCTATAAAAACAAAGGTATTACGCAGGTGGTGGGTATAGAGTCGCGTGGTTTTATTCTGGCTCCGGCGGTGGCTATGGAAATAGGTGCAGGGTTTGTACCGATTCGTAAGCATAACAAACTGCCTGCTGAGAAGGTGTCAGTTACGTACGCTAAGGAGTATGGAGATGATACAATCCAAATCCATAAAGATGCGCTTAGTCCCGATGATGTCGTGCTGATTCATGATGATATATTAGCTACCGGTGGGTCTATGGAGGCAGCGGTGGCATTGGTAAAGAAATTAGGTGTAAAGAAAATCTATGTGAACTGCATTATTGAGTTAGAGGGTTTGCATGGACGGGAATATCTGGCCGGAAAGGCAGAGGATGTAGATTGTCTCTTCGGGATTGAAGTAGATGAATAAGAAAGATAATCATATAGCCCTATTGCTTAAGCGCATCCCAGAACAACCGGGTGTGTACCAGTATTTTGATGCAGAGGGTCAGATTATCTATGTGGGGAAGGCTAAGAATCTTCACCGCCGCGTAAATAGTTATTTTAACAAAGATCATCAGTCGTCTAAAACGCGGCAGTTGGTATCGCATATAGAAGATATACGCTATGTGGTGGTAGATAGCGAGCAGGATGCGTTTTTGCTGGAGAATAACTTGATTAAGCAGTACCAACCGCGGTATAATATCTTACTCAAGGACGGAAAGAGTTATCCGTCTATCTGTATTACGAAAGAACCCTACCCTAGGATTTTTAAGACGCGAACGATCAATAAGAAGGCGGGAGAGTACTACGGACCCTATAGTTTTAGCTATACCGTAGAGACGGTACTAGAGTTGATTCATAAACTCTATCCGATTCGTACTTGTAATATACCAATTTCTCCCGATTCCATCGAGAAAAAGAAGATGAGGGTGTGTTTGAAATACCATCTTAAGAACTGTTGCGGTATATGCGAGGGGAAAGGACGGGAAGAATACGGAGCATGGATTGACCAAGCACGTAAACTTATCAAAGGAGATGCTCATGAGATCGGTAAGCAGTTGGAGCAAGAAATGCTGATGAAATCGGCAGAACTTAAATTTGAGGAAGCAGCGGATATTAAGCATAAGATTGAGTTGCTCGAGCAGTTCAAAAGTAAGACGATTATCACGAATTCATCGGCAAAAGATACGGATGTGTTTGGTTATGACGAGCAGGATGATAAAGTGTATATCTCCATGCTGCATGTGCATAACGGTTCCATTGTACAGGGTCAGACGATTGAATATCGCCGCAAGATGGAGGAAGAGAAAGAGGAACTGTTGGCAATCGGAATGATGGAGTTGCGAGAGCGTTTGGAAAGTAGGACGCAGGACGTGATTGTTCCGTTCATTCCGGAGGTATTTGATAGTTCGTTGCATGTGCATATAGCCCTTAGTGGCGACAAAAAGAAGTTGTTGGATCTGGCGATGCAGAACGTGCGCCAATATAAATTGGACCGATTGAAACAGGAAGACAAACTTAATCCTGAACAACGAGGTGTACGCATACTGACGGAACTGCAGCAGATGATGGGCCTTCCTACCCTGCCCCGATGGATCGATTGCTTCGATAACTCGAATATACAAGGAACGAACGCGGTTGCGGGATGTGTGGTTTATCGGATGGCGAAGCCGAGTAAGAGCGATTATAAGCGCTTTGAGATAAAGACCGTAGAAGGAGCAGATGACTATGCGAGTATGCGCGAAGTGGTAAGAAGAAGATATCAACATCTGCTCGATTCCAACGGACAAATGCCCGATCTGATCATCGCGGATGGAGGGCTCGGTCAGATGCATGCGATTCGTGAAGCGGTGGAAGATCAGTTGGGACTGAGTATACCAATCGCCGGTCTGAAGAAAAATGACAAACACCGAACGCAGACCCTACTCTATGGTTTTCCTCCGGCGGAGATCTCAATGCCTGTGACGAGTGAAGTATTCCGATTGCTGACGAATATACAGGATGAAGTGCATCGATTTGCTATTTCGTATCATAAAGCGAAGCGAAGTAAGGCGCAGATTCATAGCCAACTCGATGATATTCAGGGAGTTGGAGAGGCTACAAAGCAAAAAATACTGACGCATTTCGGTTCTGTGAAACGCGCTGGAGCAGCAAAAAAGGAAGAATGGATTGAATTACTTGGAAACCGCAGAGGATCAGCTATTTACGAGCAAATTCAGGCTAAAATAAGTCTCTGAGAATTGAATGAAAAGCAAGAATATGATAATTTATACGATAAAAAAAGGTGCTTCTGAGCACCCGGATGCGATTCGTTTGTATGATGAGCGGGGTCAAGAGGTGAATGCGCTCGATATGTTGAAGCGAACGGAGCCGCATCGGGTATTTGCGTTTGACGGACAGATGGGTGCGGGTAAGACGACGTTCATCAAACATCTCTGTGAGCAGATGGGTACGATGGATGTGGTGAACAGTCCGACTTTTGCGATCGTGAACGTGTATGATGTGGAACAACCCTACAAGGGCGAGGTCTATCATTTCGACTGCTATCGGTTGAAGGACATCCGCGAGGCGTTGGATTTTGGAGCTGAGGAGTACCTCTATTCGGGTAATTACTGTTTTATCGAGTGGCCGGAGTTGATCGATGCCCTTTTGCCGGAGGATACGGTATGGGTGAAGATTGAACCGCTGCCGAATGGCGATCGACAATTGACGATTGATTATGATAGAGATTAAAAATATATGGAAGTCTTTCGGTGAACTGGAAGTGCTGAAGGGCGTTAATCTACACGTGGAACAAGGAGAGATAGTGGCTATCGTCGGTAAGTCCGGCGCCGGTAAGACTACCCTACTCCAGATCATTGGTACCTTGGATCGTCCTACTAAGGGCCAGGTGCTCATTGACGGTACGGATGTGTTTGAGATGAAAGACCGTGAATTGGCGGCATTCCGAAATAAACATATCGGGTTCATTTTTCAGTTCCACCAGTTATTGCCGGAGTTCACGGCGCTGGAGAACGTATGTATCCCGGCGATGATTGCGCGGGAGAAAGAGAGTGTATATATGCCTCGCGCGGAGAAGTTATTGCGTGATCTGGGATTGGCCGGCCGGCTGCATCATAAGCCCAATGAGTTGTCGGGTGGAGAGAAGCAGCGTGTAGCGGCCGCGCGGGCACTGATGATGGCGCCGGATATCATCTTAGCGGATGAACCTACGGGTAGTCTGGACTCGCAAAACAAACAAGAACTGAGTGATCTGCTGCTGAAGTTGCGTAAGGAGTACGGGCAAACGATACTGCTCGTGACGCATGATAAAGATCTGGCTATGATGGCAGACCGGGTGATTGAAATCAAAGATGGAGTGATCGGATGAAAAAATATCTGTTTATAGTATGTCTGTTGGCCTTGACCGCATGTCATAAGGGACGAACGTATTTCCCGAAGGATTTGGAGGTGCAGCAGATGGAGTTGGTGCGGTTTGATAATGCCTTATTGAACGTGCATGATTCGACCGTGGCGCAGGATATCCGTGTGCTGTATGATACGTATCCGGTGTTCATGCCGCTTTGGGTGGAAGATATACTGGGTATCCCGTCGTCAGATACGTTGTATCTGGAGCAACAGTTACCGGCTTTTCTGAATGATACCGTGTATGGGTTTAAGGCAACCAACGAGCGCGAGCAGGAGGTGTTTGCCGATGTGCAGGATCTGGAAAAAGGACTAAGTAAAGCTTTTGCGCGGATACAATATTTGTATCCGGAGACGGAAGTGCCGACGATGGTTCTGTTCGTTTCAGGTTTTCAGACGCCTATTTATTTTGAGGACGAACTCATCGGTATAGGTGCGGATATGTACCTTGGCAGCGATTATGAGTATTACAACCGCGTCGTGTATGATTATCAAAAGCAGACGATGCGCAAGGAGTGTATACCGGTGGATGTAGTGAGTGCGTATTTGTTCCGCACCCTACCCTATACGAGTACCAAGAGTCGGTTGTTGGACCAGATGATGTATCGCGGCAAAGTGATGTATCTTACGGCGCAGATTTTTGATGAGTTGCCGGGTTATGAAGTGATGGGTTGGACGAAAGAACAATGGGATTGGTGTGTGCGTAATGAGCAGGCAATCTGGCATTTAGTGATGGATAAGCGGGACTTGTTCAAGACGGAGAGTCTGGTACTTACAGGCTATCTGAATGACGGGCCGTTCACGTCGGAAGTGTCGCAAGACGCACCCGGACGGTTGGGTATATGGCTCGGATGGCGGATCGCGGAGAGTTATATGGAGCATAATGAGCATGTCACCTTGCAGGAGTTGATGGCGGAAGGTGACGCACAAAAGATACTAGAAGAGAGTTATTATAAACCCTAAATTCTATACTCACAATGAAACGTATCTGCTTATTTATGTTAGCGCTGATGCTGTTGAATGCCTGCAGCAAAGATCAGCATGTCAGTTCCCCGGATGGCCGGCTATATGTCGGTTTTCGTTTGACAGAGAGCGGTTGTCCGCAGTACTGTGTGCAGCAAGACGGGGGCGCCGTGATTGACTGGTCTGAGTTGGGTTTGCGTTGCGTAGAAGCAGATTTGAGTAGTGGTTTTAAGTATCAGGGAAGTAAGCAAAAGAAGCATCAAAGTGGTTGGGAGACGGTATGGGGTGAAGAAAGGATGATAGAAGACCGTCATAACGAATTGGAAGTGCAGTTGGAGCACTCGTCGGGTATAAAGATGTCTATCGTATTCCGTGCTTTTGATGACGGTTTCGCTTTCCGCTATGTTTTTCCTGAGCAGGAACAGCGCTCGTTGACCATTACGGACGAAGTAACCGCCTATCGGTTTACGGATGATCATGCGGCGTGGTCTATCCCGTGGCGAACGGAATACTACGAAGGTATATGGACGAAGAAAGTCTTGTCTGAACAACAAGATACGCTATGTTCGCCTATCACGATAGAGTGCGCAAAAGGCGGGTATGCGTTTGTGCACGAAGCGGCGTTGACCGATTATCCGGCGCAGAACCTGTATATGCAGAACGGTGCCTTGCGGACGTATTTGACTCCTTGGTTGGAGGATGGAAAGACCACGGAGGTGAAGGCCTATATTTCTATGCCTTTTGTTACTCCTTGGCGATTTGTTATCATGGCGCATGACTTGAGTGAGATGACCGCTTCGCGTATCATGCTGAACCTCAATGAGCCTTGTAAGATAGAAGATACGTCGTGGATCAAACCCATGAAATTCATAGGTATCTGGTGGGGAATGCACATGAAATCAATGACTTGGGAGCAGGGGCCCAAGCATGGTGCTACAACGAAGAACATGGAGCGATACATGCGTTTTGCGAAGGCGCATGACATTGATGCGGTGCTCGCCGAAGGATGGAATAAAGGTTGGGAAACGTGGGAACATTTCTCGTTTACCGAGCCATACGACGACTGGAATATGGATTACCTGAGTCAGTTGGCAGACAGTTTAGGCGTGCAGATCATCGGCCATAATGAGACAGGTGGTAATGCAGCGGATTACGAAGGCGTGTTGGACGAAGCTTATACCTATCATCAGGCGCATGGAATTCATGCTATTAAGACGGGCTATGTGGCACCCATTATCCGCACGAGAGACGGTTTGCAGTGGAATAAAGGTCAGTCGGGCGTGCGCCATTATCGTAAGGTGATTGAGACGGCAGCAAGGTATCATATCGCTATCGATAATCATGAGCCTGTTATGCCTACGGGTCTGCAACGTACCTGGCCGAACCTGATGACGCAGGAAGGGGTACGCGGACAGGAATGGAACGCATGGAGTCCGGATGGAGGCAGTCCGTGCTGTCATGTGACGATATTGCCGTTCACGCGTATCATGGCAGGACCGGTGGACTACACGCCGGGTGTGTTTGCGTTTGAGAACCCTGTGATGCCGGGCACAAGAGTGCATAGCACGTTGATGAACCAACTGGGATTGTTCGTTTGTTTCTATAGCCCTATCCAAATGGCATGTGACCTGCCGGAGAACTACGAGAAGGATCTCGATGCACTCGATGCGTTTGCGTTCATTGAGCGTGTACCATGCGATTGGGAGAAATCGATTTTAGTGGATGGTAAGATAGGAGAGTTCTGCGTTTTTGCCCGTCAAGAGCGAGGTGGGGATAATTGGTATATCGGTGGTATCAATGCCGATGAACCGCGAGAAGTAACTATTCCGCTGAGCATGCTGGATGCCGGCAAAACCTATCATGCTTGTATCTGGCGGGACGGTGAGAACGCTGATTGGCAAACCAATCCGTATGATTATGAGATAGATAACGGGTATGTGGACTCCACGGACACCCTTCGGATCCGCATGGCATCCGGAGGCGGATTGGCAGTAGTTATTGAAGATTGAAAATAGAAAATTAAAAATGAGGCGGGAGGATTTTCCTATATTGAAGCAGCAGGTGCATGGGCGTCCGTTGGTGTACCTGGATAATGCCGCGACGAGTCAGAAGCCGCAGCAGGTGGTGAATGCTATTATGGAAGCGTATAGCACGTGGAACAGTAACATCCATCGTGGTGTGCATCATCTGAGTCAAGTGGCTACGGCGCATCATGAAGCGGCGCGGAAAGCTGTGGCAGAGTTCATCGGAGCGAAAAGTAGCGATGAGATCGTGTTCACCAAGGGTACGACGGATAGTTTGAACGCATTAGCGTTCAGTTATGGTGAAGCGCATGTTCACGAGGACGATGAGATCATCGTGAGCGGCGTGGAGCACCATTCGAATATCGTACCGTGGCAGATGCTTTGTGCGCGTAAGAAAGCGGTGTTGAAGCATGTGCCTTTGCGGGCGGATTTGACGTTTGATATCGAGACGTTTGAGGCGATGCTGAGTGAGCGAACAAAGATAGTGAGTGTTGCGCATGTGAGCAATGTGTTGGGAACAATTCTGCCTGTGGAACAAATCATCCGGATTGCGCATGAGAAGCATATCCCGGTGTGTATCGACGGTGCGCAGAGTGTACCGCATATGAAGGTGGACGTGCAGGCGCTGGATTGCGATTTTCTGGTTTTTTCCGGTCATAAGATGTATGGTCCGACGGGTATCGGTGTGTTGTACGGCAAGAAAGAATGGCTTGAACAATTACCGCCGCATGAGGGTGGGGGAGAGATGATTGAGCACGTGCGCTGGGAAGGCACGACGTATAATACCTTGCCATATAAGTTCGAAGCCGGTACGCCTAATTTCGTGGGTTCTTATGCTTTGCATAAGGCGATGGATTATATGACTGCGATTGGATGGGAGACGATTGAAGCGTATGAGCGGGAATTGACTGAATATTGCGAGCAGCAGTTGGTGGGGATGGGTTGCACGGTGTATGCAGCCGGTCAACCGAAAGCAGGAGTGATCAGTTTCAATGTAGGTACGATTCATCCTTTCGATATCGGTACGTTGTTGGACCAGCAAGGTGTGGCGGTGCGTACGGGGCATCATTGTGCGGAACCGCTGATTGATTATCTGGGTGTACCGGGAACGGTGCGTGTGTCGTTCGGTTTATACAATGATAAAGCAGATGTGGATGCGTTTATTGCGGCGCTGAAAAAAGCCCAAATGATGTTGTCTTGATCTCGTATTGCCCTCGATATTACCCCGTGATACTCTCGATCCGATTCTCTCTCGTTAGTGTCTCGCTAGTCTGTTTTGGACTATCAAACCTATATGCTGAGCCGCTTAGGGTGGTCAATTATAATGTGGAAAACCTATTTCATCCGGCGCATGACAGTGTGGCGGGAGTGCCGACGGACGATATCGAATGGACGCAGGAGGGAGAACACCATTGGAGTTATACGCGGTACTATAAGAAAGTGGAGAATGTCGCCCGAGTGCTGACGAATATAGGCGAGTGGGATGGGGTAGATGTGGTTGGATTGGAGGAAGTAGAGAATGCTGCTTGTCTGCGGCGTTTATGCTATACGTTGAGGCGCAGAGAGTATGATTTTGTGCATTATGAGAGTCCTGACAGGCGAGGAATTGACGTAGCGTTCGTTTATAAGAAAGCGCGGGTCGATACGATTAACAGCCGGGCAATAAAGGTGAATGGCGAAGGGTTGACAACTCGTGATATACTGTATGTCTGTGCACAGGTGGATAAGAGGGATACGATTCATTTCTTTGTGTGCCATCTGCCGAGTCAGCGGGGTGGAACGGCCGAGACGGAATGGAAACGGGAGATAGCGAAGAAGACGCTTCAGCAGGCAGTGGATTCCGTTTTTGGCATCTATCCGGAGGCGAAGATGGTCGTCATGGGTGATATGAACAGTGCGCCCAAAGAGGACCTGAAGGGACTGGCGAATAGGATGACTGATATAAAAGGGATGGGAACTCATAAATGGCATGGTCAATGGACCTGTCTGGACCAGTTCTATACCTCGCCTTCGATGGACAGTATCAGTACGGTGCGCATCTATGATGCGGAATGGATCATGGAACCGGACGAGAAATACATGGGTCTCAAACCCAAGCGAACATATAACGGATATCGGTATCAAAACGGATACTCGGATCATTTGCCTATCATTTTGGAATGCCGGAGATAGTATTGCATTATATATGGGAGCATTGTCTATGGGCCGGAATGGCACAGCAGACTACCGATGGACGGACAGTAGAGATATTGTCCGTGGGTGAACACAACCGTGATGCCGGGCCTGATTACAATCATGCGCGGGTGCGTATTGATGGTAGGGAATGGATTGGCAATATTGAGATTCATGTGTGTTCATCCGATTGGATCAAACATCGTCATCATTTGGATAAAGCCTATGATAACGTGATCCTGCATGTGGTGCGTACGGCAGATAAACCCGTGTATAACTCGCGAGGTGAGTTGGTGACACAATGTGAGTTGCAGTATCCGGGTGATAAGGATTATCTGACGGGTCTTTTTGCGGTCGCGCAACAGATGGATAGTGCCGTAGCGCGTATCGGATGTGCCGAGCAATTATTGCGTGATCCGAAGCTGATCACAGAGGGTTGGCGAAAAAACCTGCTGCGCAAGCGCTTGGAGTGCAAGCAGGCATCAATCATGCGGTTGTTGGAGATCACCAAAGGTAGTTGGGAGCATGCGCTCTATATATCGCTGGCACGCAATTTCGGGTTTCATACCAATAGTCTGCCGTTCGAACAACTGGCGATTAACACCCCTCTTTCGTATCTGCAGAAACATAGGAATAGCCTCTTTCAACTGACCGCTTTGCTGATGGGTCAGGCAAATTTGATAGACGAACCTGCGATGCAGAAAGAGTATGATTTTCTGCGGATTAAGTTCAATCTCACGCCTATGGACGGCAGTGTTTGGAAGCATGGTCGTCTTCGTCCGCAGAACAGTCCGGAGTTGCGTATTCGCCAGTTTGCACAACTGCTTTATCAATCGGAGAACCTATTCAGTAAGATCCTGGATACGAGCGATTTGAAGGATTTGGAGCAACTGTTCATGGTAGATAAAATGGGCAAATCAAGTATTGATATCTTGCTCATAAATACGGTGATACCTTATAAGTACGCCTATGCGCTTTATAAGAACAACCCTCCTGAGGCGGAGGAGGCGATGAAGCTGATGGAGCATATTGCGCCGGAGAACAACACCATCGTCCGTCAATGGCGCGTGTTGGGACAAGCGATTCGTAATGCGGCCGATACGCAGGCATTGCTGCATCTATACCAGAATTACTGCCAGCACCATGAGTGTATCAACTGCGAAGTAGGGGCTGTCATCTTCCGTGACCGACAACTGAAATTATTCTAAATCAGTTCTTAAATATCGAAAATTACAATCTTTAATGTCAAAGATGTAAAATTGATGTTACGATTTTAAGATTTTCATTTCTTTTATTTTATAAAAGTTGTGTATTTAGAAAAAATGTTGTAACTTTGCGGCGCTTTTACGCGCCGTTGGCACTTGTATATGTGTATTTGCGGGATAAACTACTTAAATATAACGTTTAAAAAAGATATAAAAGAGATGAAAAAATTAGTTGTAAGATTTTTAATGCTGCTGTTCCTGCTCGGGATGAGTACGAATGCAGCGTGGGGACAAGACAAACAGCCGATTTATCTGTTGTCTATGAAGGCAAATATCTCTGATGCCTCAACCGGTTCCGGTCAAGTCCGGTTGACGTGGTTGGATATTAAGGGTAAGCCGATTGAAAATTCGCAATTTGTGGGAGACTTTCCAGGTGCCCTTGATTCGCAGAACCCGACTGAATTGGGCGAGACTGCGCAAATGATAGGCGGAACGATGTTTGCGATGGATGGAGTGGAGAGTGATTTGGCGGAAATGGGAGGACCTGGATCGCAGATATATCCGACCTCATTTGTTTATTTCTATCCGGAAGGAGTGGCTGATAATGGTTCGTATTTTACGGATTGGACCTTTACTGACCCTGCTATTACGAGATTGGCAGAACCGATGGGACATATTGAATATAAAGAAGAATGGAGTAGTGAAAAGGAAGAATGGGTAAATGTTGTGGATGAAGAAAAAACGATTCCTTTAAAATATCCTTGTTTTAAAGTGTTGTCTGATACGAACAATACGGTGGGATACCCGATGGAAACCCAGGAAGAAATCCTAGCGTATTTGGCTTTACAAGCATATGTCACCGAACATCCGAGTAATATCTACGGTACATTCAAGAAGTATTTGATGACTAATCCTAGTGCGACTACCGGGTGGTTGGATGCTTCGCCTGGTGAAGAGGAAGATCTGCAAGTATCAGTTGAGGTAGAAGGAGATACAGCTACTTTTGATATGGATGACTTTGACTCGTTCGTTTTCTCGAATAATGATAACGGTCAGTGGAGTTGTGATTTGAATGAAGTCCAGATACAGAAGATGGCAATTAATCGGGTACGCGTTGTTATTCCTGTGAAATTAACTGCGAAAGCGGGTATTACTGCGGGTGTGGTAAGTACTGTCTTTACCGTGAAGATGGCAGGTGGAGAAGGGGCTTCTACGCTCAATATCCCGATCAGCGTGAATGCTTTGGATCCTTCACGTCCTGAAGCTTACTTGCTTGATGGTAAAGATGATGCAGATCCGACAAGCGGCCGCTTGGACGATTTATTAGCTATGGATCTTAGTGATTATACCAATCCGATTATTAAACTCTATAAACCGGTAGAGGAAGACCTTACTTTCTCCGGTATGGACTTTACGATGGATCTGAATGGTAATGCGGTACAAGCTATTACTATCTCGAGCGGTAATGTCACTTTTGCCTATAATTCTCTCGGAGGATCGGCGACTTCGCTGACGGTGAATGGTGGCAAGGCCATCCTGAATGGCGGTACGTTCGGTTCGTTGACTATTGACGCAAGCGGTACTGTGGAGCAGAATGGTGCGACGATTACCGGTGCGGCAACCAATGCCGGTTCGCTGACGACTACCGAAGGAACGATCAACGGTGGTTTGACGTCGAGCAAAACGCTGGTCATGAACGGTGGTACGTTCAAAGGCACAACGGCTGTTACTATCAATGGTGGTACCGCTGCCATCAACCGCGGTAAGATAGATGGTACCACTTGTGGTTTGTTTGTTTCCGGTGGTGAGGCAACGATAAAGAAGCTCGCTGCTATCAAGGGCGCTACCTATTCTGCACAACAAACAAGCGGTACGCTGACCGTTGAGAGCGGTAAGTTTGATGGTCCGTTGAATGGAACGATTGATTTTGCTTGCGGTTATTTCAAAAATTTGGCAGATACTGTAGGTGTCTCGGCAGGTAAAACGGAGTACTTGGTTTCTGCCGGCGTGGAATTTAATGAAGGTTATCGATATTTCTTAGGAACTAACGAATCAGCTCAGGCAAATGGCGTTGGTGTATGTCGTATTGGTGAGGTGTCTTACACAAGATTGGAAGATGCCATTGCGTACGCAAACAATAATCCTGATAAGGAAGTGATTATTTTCATGACCAATAACTATACGCTTCCTGCAGGATACTACACTTTACCGTCCAAAGCAACTCTCGTTGTTCCGATGAGCGATTCTCAGGCTAATGAGGTTAATAAAAAATGTCCCCGTCTATCTTATAACGATGTAGATAGCTCGAATCCATATTCTGAGAATCTGCCTACTGAATTCCGTCGCTTGACATTCGCAAACGGCGTAAATATGGATGTGTTTGGTGAGATTGAGTTGACCTGTACGCAGTTCTCAAGCAACGAAGCATATACTTCTCAGCCTTGTGGCCCTTATGGTCATTTGGTAATGGAAGAAGGTAGTCATATGACTTTACAGGCCGGTTCTGAACTGCGTGCATGGGGCTTTATGACCGGAAAGGGAGAGACTGATGCACGCCGTGATGCTATTGTCCGTGAGATGTTCCAAATGGGTGACTGGAAAGGAGCAATGGTGTCCGTCAGAATTACGGGTATGGTTCCGGAAGGTTCTTTAGGATATGAGCAGGTAGGAGGAGATGACCATGAATACAAGATATTCCCGGTAACGCAATATTTTATCCAGAATGTTGAATCGCCGGTTAAGTATCATCCGGGGGCTGTGCTCTCTACCTCTGCAACGGTTTCTGAGGGTTTGATGGGTTGGCTTGCTGTATCTATGACAGCCACAGATATCAAAGTGATTGGTATTTCCGGTCGCGATGCAGCTATCTTCTTAATGGATATTGCAGCGGATGCGGAGAATACCTGGGTGCGTAAGTGGTATGACGCTGAGCATGATACACAGGTATATGATATCAATAGTGGTGCGCATATCGGATCCATGTTGTTAGATATGGGTAGATTGACTATTCAGGGATTGGTAGATGTTCCGGTTCGTCTCAATTCCGCTAAATTTGACTTGCCACTGACTTCGAACTTTAAAATTCACCTGCTATCCGGTACGATGGACTTTAAGCAGAATACCTGTCTCTTGCCGGGTGCAGAGGTCGAGGTGGATAAAGAATCTACGGTAAGTGTGGCGATGGATCAAGAAGATAAAAACAAACTTGCTCGTTGGAAAGCTGCTGTGGAAGCAGGTGAGGAACCGGTAGCATCCGATACGGTGTTGTACACCGGCGCATTGTATGTGTACGATCAAGATGATTGGGGAACATATGCTTATCCTAATTCATACACCAAAGTGGTTAGATATACTCCTAGCGCGAACGGAAAACCGGAAGTGCGTGGCGAAAACACCAAACCTGGTGATGCCACGATTCACGTACATGGTACTTTTAATACCAATGAGGGTTTTGTATATACTTCCAATGGCGGAGCAAATATCTTCTCATCCAATGTAGATGCCGGTACATTTGTTTTTAACCAATCCGGTGCAGATGCAGGTACGAGATATGTTCACCAAGTAAGAGCGGTAGGTAATTATCCTGGCAAGACATTCACATGCGCCAAGTTGAAAAATGGCATTGCCGATCCTGCTTACGTGGATACTAAAGATGCAGATGCCGGCGATGCATACTGCTATCAAAATGATGTTTGGTCGACGATGGTGGTTGATGAAGATAATCCGTGTTTCATGGTTGAGCAAAACATCAATGGTAATACCTATTATGCTAAACCACAAGAGTACGTGGCCGTTGTTGGGACGAAAAAACAAATAGGAACTGATGAAGATACATCTGAAGCTATTTACGCTATCGTGGGCAACGCCGATCATACGTATTCCGATGCGGATGGTGCAGGACGACTCTTTATCTTGATGCCGGATGCTTGCCAATGGTGGGAAGTGGAGAAGAAAGACAACCTCTACCATTGTATCCACCCCAATAATGATACGTATTATTATTGGAAAGTGGACACGCTTGACAAAGGTACTGAGGATGAGTATTATGAAGAATATTGGGCAGAGAAACGGTTCACAATCACTTGGAAGAACTGGAATGGAGATATCATCCAAACTATCGGTGCAACGGAGGAACTGGAGAATAGTTACAGTGTAACCTACGGCACGATGGCTGAGTTCCTCGGAACAAACCCGACTCGTGAGAAAACCATTGATTATACTTACGACTTCGCAGGTTGGACTCCTGCGCTCGGTCCTGTTACAAGCGATGTAACTTATACGGCAACTTATACTCAAAAACCGCGTATGTACACTATCATCTTCCAAAACGAAGGTGGTGTTGAGATTGAGCGTCAGTTCTTAACCCATAACGAGGTGCCTGTCTGCGAGAACGTGCCGACGAAGGTAGGTCATACCCTCGTATGGAGCCCGGCTATCGCAGCTGTTACTGGCGATGCTACTTATACCGCTACATGGGAAGAGAATCCGCCTACGGAGTATGAGGTAACGTTCTTCGATTACGATGGTACAACTCCGCTTCAGCAAGGTAATGTAGCAGTAGGCGCTATGCCGGAATATACTGGATCTACTCCGACAGGCAAGGCAACGTGGGCTGAAGAACAAGATAACAAAGAGTTCACCTATGTCTTCGATCATTGGTATCCCGCTCTGGAAGAGGTATCGGCTACGAGCATCAAGTCCTATACCGCAGTGTATGCAGAGGTGGCAAAGACCTATACAATCAAGTTCGTAAAAGAAAATGGTGATCCGGACAATCCGGCAGATATTATCGAGAGCCATCAATACCAATACGGCGAGACACCTATTTGCTCGAATCCACCGACTCAACCGGAAGATGCTAACTTGGCTCAATATACCTATGCTCTCCGATGGACGCCGCAAATTCAGACGGTAATGGAAGATGCTAATTACACAGCTGTATTTGATGCTACTGTAAATAAATATACCGTTACTCTCAAGGCAAATCCTTCCGGCGCATGTACATTCACGGGCGCAGGTACCTTTGATTATGGTACGGCTATCTCTATCTCCAGATCGGATAACGATGGCTACACCTTTACTAAATGGACAGACAAAGATGGTAATACGGTCAATAGTCTTCCGACAACTATTACCGGAGATATTAATTTGATAGCTAACTTCACGGTAGCAGAGCCGGATTATACGATTACTTGGAAGAACGAAGCCGGTACAGCCAATCTTGTTGATCCGGTTGGTCAGAAATCAGGAACCGCTACTATCTATACCGGCGCTATACCGACTAAACCGGCTACAGCTCAATCTACTTTCACCTTCGATGGCTGGACGACCGAAGCCAATGGTGCAGGTACGTTCTACAAGAACAACATGACCCCGAAAGCAACCGCTAGCGTATCTTACTATGCGCACTTTGCTGCTCAAGAGGTTGTCATGGAGGTTGGCTTGGGTCAGGCGCAGAACATCGCTGCAGAAACCACAGTGAACCAGTTGATCATCAATTCCAACGGAACGGTATCCGGCCAGTTGACGGGTGCAGCCCTCCTTAATGTAACAGGTGCTTGCTACTATGATCTCACCGGTACGTTTACGGCCGGCAAGTGGTATGCAGTAGCAGTACCATGGCAGGTAACGGCTGGTGATATCCGTGCAAACGGCAATGCACTATCATGGAAGAGTGGCGATTACCTCGCTTACTACGATGGATCGGTTCGTGCTGCACAAGGTAAGGTAGATGCTTGTTGGAAGTATCTGTCGAATAACGATGTACTCGTTCCTGGTCGTCTCTACATGCTCTATCTGGCGAACGATGCATCGGTACTCCGTTTCCCGAAGAAAGCTGATGCTCCGATCTTGAATACATCTACCGGCGTTGCTGCATTTAATTCATCAGAAGCAACGGATGCTAACTGGAACGGTATCGCTAACCCGGCTATCTTCTATGCATACTTGAGCAACACCGGTGCTACGGTAGGTCAGGTATTCAATGCCGACGCACAGAGTTACGAAGCCGTTTCGTTGAGCACCAAACTGATAGTAGCAAAGCCGATCTTCGTGCAAGCTGCCAACAACGGTTCGGCTGTGGCGATGACCACGCCACCGGCATCTGCTCCGGTTCGTCGTCGTACGGCTGCCCAGACGCAGAAAGCGGAATACCAAGTGGAGATCGCTTCTTATGGCAGAATGCAAGATCGTTTGTTCATCCAGATGGATGAGAATAAAGAGCTTGATACCTATACGCTCGGCCAGGATGTAATGAAATTTGGTGTAAGCGAAAAGGTTGCGCAGATGTGGATCAATCGTTATGATACCAAACTATGTATGAATACGATGGCGCCGGTTAATAGCATAGCGGAGTTCCCGCTGAGCATCTTCGCTCCGAGAGCAGGTGAGTATACGATCTCAATCACGCAGGCGAAAGCTTCTGAGGATCATGCCCTCTATCTCACCTACGATGGTGAAGCAATTTGGAATCTCTCGGAGGATGCTTATATCGTTACTATGCCGAAGGGTACGGATAATCACTATGGTCTGCGCGTGAGTGCACGGAGCCCGCAAGTGGCTACCGGTATCGATGAGGCTATCGTAGATAGCAAGTCCGCTGCGGCTACCAAAGTGCTGATGAATAATACCGTATATATCATCCGCGAAGGACGCGTTTATAGCATTCACGGTCAAATCGTTAAATAAAGAGGTTGAATTATGGCAAAGAAAATATATAGCACTCCCCTTATGGAGGTGGAGCAAGTTAATTTGAGCAGTTGTTTATTGGATGGCAGTCCTATTGTACCGCCCGTTCCAGTACCTCCTCATCCGGGTGCACCTAAGCGTCACCGCACACCTGTATTCTAATCGACGTAAGTTATGTTAGAGATTTATAATTCGTTAACACGATTCAAACAGACGTTCAAGCCCTTGCACGAGGGGCACGTAGGCATGTATGTCTGCGGGCCTACCGTGTACGGTGATGCGCATCTGGGTCATGCCCGTCCGGCGATCACGTTTGACCTGCTGTACCGCTACTTGCAGTACCTCGGTTACAAGGTGCGTTATGTACGTAATATCACCGATGTGGGGCACCTGGAGCACGATGCGGACGAGGGCGAAGATAAGATCGCCAAGAAAGCACGGCTTGAGCAACTCGAACCGATGGAGGTGGTGCAGTATTACACCAATCGTTACCATCGTGATATGGCGGCGCTGAACGTATTACCGCCGTCTATCGAACCGCATGCGAGCGGTCATATCATCGAGCAGATCGCTTTCGTGCAGAAGATCCTGGACAGGGGTTATGCCTATGTATCCAACGGTTCCGTCTATATGGACGTGGAGAAATACGCCAAGGATTATCCGTATGGCAAACTCTCCGGTCGTAACCTCAATGATATCGTCACGGAGACGCGTGAACTGGACGGACAGGATGAGAAGAAGCATAGTTATGACTTCGCGCTATGGAAGAAAGCGGCACCCGAGCATATCATGCATTGGCCGAGTCCGTGGAGCGAGGGTTTCCCCGGATGGCATATGGAGTGCTCCACGATGGGTACGAAATACCTGGGGGAGCAGTTCGATATCCATGGTGGCGGATTGGATTTGATTTTCCCGCACCATGAGGCGGAAATCGCGCAGAGCTGCGCGGCGCTGGGTCATGAGACCGTGCATTACTGGATGCATAATAACATGATCACGATAGCCGGAAAGAAGATGGGTAAGAGTTACAATAACTTCATCACTCTTGAGCAGTTCTTCAAGGGCGATCACCCGCTGCTGAGCAAGCCTTTCGGCCCGATGGTGATCCGTTTCTTCATCCTGCAGGCCCATTACCGCTCGACGGTCGATTTCTCGTCAGAAGCGCTCGAAGCGGCAGAGAAAGGACTCCAGCGTATGCAGGAAGCCTATGCACGTCTGCAAAAACTGCAACCAAGCAAAGAAACTTCCGTTGAGATCGGGGATTTACGAACCCGTTGCACAGAAGCCATGGACGACGATCTGAATACGCCGTTCGTGATCGCAGCGCTGTTCGATTCGACGCGCGCTATCAATACCGTGCATGACGGAAAGGGCACCATCAGCGAAGCGGATCTCAAAGAACTGAAAGATGTATGGCAGACCTTTGCCATCGATATCCTCGGTCTGCGTCTGGAGGAGCAAGGCGGCGATGGAGGCAAACAGAAAGCGTTCAACGGCGCTATTGATCTGTTGCTCGGTATCCGTCTGCAGGCCAAGCAGAACAAAGACTGGCCGACGAGTGATAAGATCCGGAATGAACTGACGGCACTCGGATTCCAAATCAAAGACACCAAAGACGGCTTCGAATGGAGTATCTGAGAGAGTTGTGGGAGCAATATAAAATACACGGGATAGTGGCACTCATTATCCTGTGTGTTTTATGTATTATCGTAGTGAAATGCAGTAGTGGAACGCCGAAGGAGAAGGAGCCGGAGATAATCGAAGATAACCTCGTTTGGTATCCCGGGCGGACGTTCAGCTATAAGATGAAGTTCAATGACCTGCAGTCCAAGCAGCATGAGGTGGCGAGCAGGATCGGTTTGCCGCGTCCTCCGAAAGACCGGGCCGATGCGGCGTCGATGCGAAAAAGTCTCGTTGAAATCGAGACAAATGGCAATTATATCGTCGATAGTTTGATGCATTCCGTGCCGTATCTGATTCCTGCCGCGAAGCGCGAACTGGACGCTATTGGTGGCGAGTGGTCAGATATACTGCAGCGAAACGGATTGCCGCATTATCGATTCTATGTGACATCCGTATTACGTACGCAGGAAGATATCAAGTATCTACAGCGAAGCGGTAATATCAATTCCGTCACGCAGTCTTGTCATTGTTACGGTACTACCTTCGATCTCGCGTACATGCGTTACGATAAGGTGACGCGCACGCGCGATTACATGCATGAGGATAATCTCAAACTCGTCTTGGGACAAGTGCTGCTCAATCATCAGCGGGCAGGAAAGATATACGTCAAGTACGAAGCCAAGCAGTCTTGCTTTCACATCACCGTACGAGAATAAATCGCAATAATCGACAGAGCGAAGCGGCGGAGAACACGGGTAGTTCGAGCCCTCGTAACAAAAAAGGCGGTCGTCTGACCGTCTTTTTGTCGAGAAGAGTGACGAATTATCGGACAGATTTTTTCAGGACTTACAGCCGATTGAAGATTTCCTCAAACCATCACCTGATTCTATCTTATATCCGTAAACCTTCTCAATTGTTATTGTATGACGAGTTCT
>JAEEGL011366906.1_pt1 | contig 27218 bp, 24 predicted proteins | sample 9134231 | NCBI WGS metagenome assembly JAEEGL01 (sample SAMN16246548, study PRJNA631951) | gut metagenome | biome: gut microbiome; feature: rumen; material: fiber-attached | host: Bos | place: Iran: Karaj | collected 2018-10 | reverse complement strand
CGCTTGCGCTCGAGTATGACGCCCTTTGAAAAGGGCTTGGCCTAAACTTAAATCGCTTCGCCTTGCAGATCCGGTAGGTAGTACGCCTTTTACAAACTATCAAAAGGGGCAGCACCGAAGGGTGTGGGGCGAACGGAAAGCCCCACAAAAAACGCTGAATATACCGGCTGCGAGGCAGAAACCCGCTCTTTACTGAATGTAACAGACGGATTGGGAGCGGCGGCTCGCCGCCGCTTAATAACCTTTGGCATACGCAGCCTTGACGCTGACGCCGTCTATGCGCCCCAGCTTGCCGCTCAAAGCAGATATCTCGTCCTGCGGAGCGTCCGCAGCAACACTGATTATGCTGATGCCCTTCTCCCGGTACGGTATGCCCATTCTCCCGATTATGCAGTCCGCATATTCGTGAAGCACCGCGTTCACCTTCTCCGCACTCTCCGGCTTCTCAACTATTATGCCTATAACCGCTACTCTCGTTTCTTCCATGCCGTTCACCCTTATCCGATGCTTATTCCGCGTATGTCCCTGTCCTGCGAGAATGTTATCGCGTTGTACACGAAAAGCACCGAGTCATAGTCGTCCACATTGACGTGGTTCGATACGCCGTCCTTGATGTACCGCATATCAAGTACCGTTATCCTGCTGAAATGCGCAGTCAGGAACGGTATCATACAATGCGCGTAGCTGTCCTTGAATATCAACAGCGACGGGCCTTCCGCACCCGTGGTTATATCCATCTGCGGCGAGTTCTGCCCGAGAAATGAGCTGTATTTGTCCTTGACTTTCAGAAAATCCCTGAAATACAGACTGTCATAAGTGTTCTCACCGATAGTCAGCGTAATGTCTCCGGCTCCGCGCAGATGATAATAGTCTATCACGTCCGGAGTAACACCGTCGTCCAGCGTTCTGGAGTACAGCGTTCCCCGGAAGCTGTCCGATGCGTGCTCTATGTCGAACTCGTTCAGCTCCGAGGGCTTGAAGCCCATGGCTTTCGCGGCGTCATAGTACGCAAGATATGCCCCGAATGTCGTCCAGTGGTGGTCTGTGCGGTAGTAGATGTAGTCGGAGCTGTGGGTCTTCATCGTCGGTATCACATTTATCGCCGTGATGCCCGCAAGATTGTCGCGGCAGTATTCAAACAGCGCCGTCTGACTGCCCACAGGCGCGCCCTGCGGGAACAGCCCCGAATACACTTCCTGCGAAGTCGGAGCCAGCAGGAAATACATGGGCTTGCCCGGGTGCTTTTCCGCGAATGTGTTTATCGCTTTAAGACTCTTGCCCACATACTCCTGGTCAAAGCCGCCCCATATCTCTATCATTCTGTTATCGGCTGTGTAGATGCCGTTCACGTCGGTCTTGCCGATAAGGCGCTCCGTGCCGTTCTTTACCCTTATCCAGTCCTCCCTGCCGAAAAAGCGGTCTGAGAACCAGTCCTCGATGCCGTTCATCAGTGTTTCGTCACGGAAAGATTCAAAGGACACCTCCGGGAACTTCGCCAGCTTCTTGTTCTCGTTCTCCGAGAAAGGCTCCGGGTCGGAGGGGTTGAACACAAAGGTCAGCACCGGCAGTATTATAAGCATCGCCGCGAACAGCGCGACGGTGACTATTTTGTACGCATTCTTCTTTTTCATTTGCAAAACCTCAGAATATGAAGTACAGGAACGGATTGTATGTCGCGTCCACAAGATACGCGGTGCAGAGCGCGAAAACTCCGGTCTTGCAGAGCGGCGTTGCCCAGTGTACCAGCGCGGGAAGCCTCTTCTCCGTGCGCTCGACGATTATCTTCCATGCGTCTGTGGAAGCGAAAACTCCGATTATAAGCACTATGGCATAGTTTTTCAGCAGATACAGCGCCCTGTCGTCTATCACGATGCCGCTGGAGCCGAACATATTGCCAATATACGCGAATGCCGTCGAGATGTCGGGTGACGCGAACAGCACCCAGCCCAGCATTACAAGCAGCATGGTGTATATCCAGCATATCCAGTCGGGCAGCTTGTCCAGCACTTTCCCTAGGAACAGTCTCTCCATTATGATGAGGACGCCGTACATCACGCCCCACAGTATGAATGTCCAGTCCGAGCCGTGCCATATACCCGTGAGCAGCCACACCACCGCGGTGTTGAATATGGTTCTGCCGAGGCCTTTTCTGCTGCCGCCCAGCGGGAAGTAAACGTAGCTCTTGAACCACTGGCTCAGCGTCATGTGCCAGCGGCGCCAGAACTCGGCTATGCTCTTTGAGAGGTACGGGTAGTTGAAGTTCTCCGGGAACGTGAAGCCCATCATCTTTCCGAGTCCGATAGCCATATCGGAATAGCCGGAGAAGTCGAAGTATATCTGGAGCGTATATGCGATAATGCCTATCCACGCGGTCATCGTTGAAGTTGAGGCGCGGTCGTATGCAAGCACCGTATCCCACAGCGAGCCCACGCTGTTGGCGATGAGCACTTTCTTGCCCATACCGGTTATGAAGCGCACTACGCCGTCGTAGACCATATCCAGCTTTATTTCACGGTGGTTCAGCTCTTTGGCTATATCGGTATAGCGGACGATCGGGCCTGCCACGAGCTGCGAGAACAGTGTTACGAACGCGGCGAAGTTTATGGGGTTCTTCTGCACTTCGATCTCACCGCGGTACATATCTATGGTGTAGGACATGGACTGGAACGTGAAGAAGCTGATACCTATGGGGAGCAGGTTGACAGGCAGGAACTCTATGCCGAGGAAATAGACTTTCGAGATATCTATGAGTGATTTACCGGCGATCGCGTTCACGTTACGGGCTATGAAGCCGCTGTATTTGAACGTGAAGAGGAGTGTGAGGTTCATCACTATGGACACTATGAGGCAGGTACGCCGTATATGTTTATTTGATCCGAATTTCCATATTATTATACCTGCGAAGTAATCTATCAGGGTGGAGATTATCATTACTATGACATAGACGGGTTCGCCCCATGTATAGAAGATAAGACCGCTGAGCAGAATGACGGTGTTTTTGAGTTTTTTCGGTGCTATATAATACACCGTAAGGGTTCCTGTCAGGAACAGGAAGATGAATACAAGGCTTGAAAATACCACGCGGAGCCCGCGCCTCCAATCCGTTTGTCAGTTATTATAAAGGCAGTTTTCTTCCTCGGAGCTTGTTTCACTGCCGATTCCGAATTATGTCAGTGCGAATACACCTATTATAATACGCAAACCGCGTTTTGTCAAGCGGCGGCGGCGCGGAGCCCGCGCTCCCAATCCGTCTGTTACATTCAGTAAAAAGCGGGTTTCAGCCTCGCAGCCGGTATATTCTGCTTTCTCCAAGGGGGCTTTCCGAATCGCCGTTGACCGCTTAGTTGCGCGCATCGTGCGCGCTTCTGGGCGGTCACTCACTGCATCGTGCAGTGACCCGCACCTCCTTCGGGGTGCGCCTTTTGATAGTTTGTAAAAGGGGTACACATTACCGAATCTGCAAGGCGAAGCGATTTAAGTTTAGGCCAAGCCCTTTTCAAAGGGCGTCACACTCGAGCGCAAGCGACTACTGCATGAAACTAACGGCTGCGAGGCACAGACGCGTCATTTGCTGAATGTAACGAACGGATTGGGAGCGGCGGCTCGCCGCCTCAAAGGCTGGCAATTGATACAAAACGGGGGTATGGGAGATTTTCAAAATTGGAGAATGAAACGAAAATAAGCGAGTATGATTGACGAAAGGAGCGGGAGGGCATATAATGAATATAATAACAGTAGACATTGGCCTCGGGAGGTAACGATATGAAGCAGATAGAAGACAGGATAAACGGTATAGTAAAAGAGATGCTCTGCGACCTTGAACACGGGAGGGTCATCGACGAAGTGAAGAGCTTCGACCACCCGGACAAGGACGTCATAGTCGATATAATCTACAGCCTGCGCAGGATAATATTCCCGGGCTATTTCCGCAACAAGTCCTACCGCGTATATACCGTGCGCAACAACATCTCCATGCTCATGGAAGACGTGATATTCAAGCTGATACGTCAGATATCGATAGTTCTCCGCTATGATGAGGAGCTGTATGATATCAGCGAATCCGACCTTGCAAAGCGCGCAGAGGACATCACTTTCGAGTTCCTCGGAAAGCTCCCGAAGATACGCGAATACATCGAAATGGACGTTCAGGCATTCTACGACGGTGACCCCGCCGCTTACAACAAGGACGAGATAATCTATTCCTACCCCGGACTGTTCGCTATACTCGTCAACCGTATGGCGCACGAACTTTTCCTGCTGAAAGTGCCGCTCATTCCGCGAATGATGACAGAATACGCCCACAGCCTCACCGGTATCGACATTCACCCCGGCGCTACTATCGGCAAATACTTCTTCATCGACCACGGCACCGGCATAGTTGTCGGTGAGACCACCGAGATAGGCGACAATGTCAAGATATATCAGGGCGTGACACTCGGCGCACTCTCGACACGCGGAGGTCAGGAGCTCCACGGCAAGAAGCGCCACCCCACTATCGAGGACAATGTGACCATATATTCCGGTGCGTCCATACTCGGCGGAAAGACCGTTATCGGGCAGGGCGCGGTCATCGGAGGCAACGCCTTCATCACCAAATCCGTGCCTGCCGGTGCGAAGGTCAGCGTAGTCAATCAGGAGCTGCGGTACAACTTCGGCGAAACGAAGCCCGTCAACAGCGCCAACGGCGATGACAGCTGGTTTTATGTGATATAATTAAAATTTTTTCTATAAAATATTGACAAATTTCCAATTATTTGGTATTATATTCAATATCGATAAAAATAGTAGTGATACCATTATGCATAGGGTTTTTTATCAGCACAATGGCGCCGGTCCGGTACAGTTATTATATGCAAAAAGCGCTCAATATGGGCGCTTTTTGTATGAACATGAAAAGGGTGTATCTTATGGAACCACAGACAAGAGCAGAAGAAATAACCCGTTCGATAGTGCGGAAATACCGCAAACCGATATGGGGCAAATTCCTTGAAGGGATAAAGAATTACGAGCTGATAAAGGAGAACGACCGGATAGCCGTGTGTATATCCGGGGGCAAGGACTCAATGCTCATGGCGGCGTGCATCAAACAGCTCCAGAAGTACAGCCTTGTGCCGTTCACGGCGGAATACCTGGTAATGGACCCGGGCTATGCTCCTGTCAATAGGCAGAAAATAGAAGAAAACGCGCGTACTCTCGATATCCCGATAAGGATATTCGAGAGCCGCATATTCGACGCGGTGGAGCATATCGGCAAGAACCCGTGCTATATGTGTGCCCGTATGCGGCGCGGCTATCTGTACAAGAACGCGCAGGAGCTGGGCTGCAACAAGATCGCGCTGGGGCATCACTTTGACGATGTTATCGAGACCATACTTATGGGTATGCTGTACGGCTCGCAGATGCAGACTATGATGCCGAAGCTCCACAGCGAGCACTTCCCGGGTATGCAGCTGATACGTCCGCTGTATATGGTGCGTGAGGAAGACGTCATAAAGTGGCGGGACTACAATAAGCTGGAATTCATACAGTGTGCGTGCAGCGTGACGCAGAACGTGGCGGTGAACGGCGACGGCGAGTCGGCGCGCGCCCGCACGAAGAGCCTGCTGAAGATGCTCCGCGCCGAGGATCCGGCGGTTGATATGCATATTTTCCGCAGTGTGGAGAACGTCAATCTCCAGACGCTGATATCCTATCATCTCGGGACGGATTATCATCATTTTCTCGATACTTACGATGAGGGCAGAAACGTGCGCGGCACTATAAACGAGGCAGAGTAGTTTTCTTCTTTGACTGCTGTGCCTCGCCGCCGGCGGCGAGCCGCCGCTCCCAATCCGGCGGGGTACCCCCGCGGTCAATCCGTCTGTTACATTCAGTAAAGAGCGGGTTTCAGCCTCGCAGCCGGCGGCGAGCCGCCGCCCCCAATCCGTCTGTTACATTCAGTAAAGAGCGGGTTTCAGCCTCGCAGCCGGTAGATACTTCTATATCGCGGAGGGCTTTCCGGTCGCCCTCCGCACCTCCTTCGGGGGTGCGCCTTTTGGTAGTTTGTAAAAGGGGTACACATTACCGAATCTGCAAGGCGAAGCGATTTAAGTTTAGGCCAAGCCCTTTTCAAAGGGCGTCATACTCGAGCGCAAGCGACTCTCTTCAACACTCGAGCGCAAGCGACTCTTTTTTTCTCTAAACCACTTGATTTTTTCATTAAAATAGTGTAGAATTATATGGTAATATTTTTCGCGAAAGCGGACAGGAAAAAATGAAAGGAAAAAGTTAAATGAACATTTTAGTCATCAACGCGGGAAGCTCGTCCCTGAAGTACCAGCTCATCGAAATGACCGACGAAAAGGTCATAGCAAAGGGCAACTGTGAAAGAATAGGCATAGGCGGTCACATCAAGCACACTACCTTCGACGGAAGAAGCTATGAATCCGACTGCGATTTCCCGACACATACCGAGGCTTTTGAGAAAGTAGTCGAAGTCCTCACCACGGGCGACGCGGCTGTAATCGGCAGTATGTCCGAGATCGCGGCTGTCGGCCACCGCATAGTACAGGGCGCGGAAGTATTCCCGAAGTCCGTACTCGTTACCGATGAAGTCATCGACAAGATCGACGACCTCCGTGAGCTTGCTCCCGTACACAACCACGGACACGCGCTCGCTCTGCGCGCCTGCAAGAAGGTAGTTCCGGCTTCCGTTCCGCAGGCAGTTATCTTCGATACCGCATTCCACCAGACAATGCCCGAAAAGGCTTATATGTTCGGTATGCCCTATGAAGTCTATGAAAAGTACGCTGTAAGAAAGTACGGCTTCCACGGCACTTCTCACCGTTTCGTTACAATGAAGTACGCCCTCGAGACAGGCAAGGACCTGAAAGATCTCAAGATCGTTTCCTGCCACCTCGGCAACGGCTCCTCCATTACAGCGGTAGACGGCGGCAAGTCCGTTGATACGTCCATGGGCTTCACTCCCCTCGACGGCGTTCTCATGGGCACACGCTCCGGCTGCGTTGACCCCTCCGCGGTTACTTTCGTAGCCGATAAGCTCGGTCTCTCCGCTCCCGAAATGGCAGAGTACCTCAACAAGAAGTCCGGCTTCCTCGGCGTTTCCGGAGTTTCCAGCGATAACCGCGACGTTGAGGCAGAAGCCGCAAAGGGCAACAAGCGCGCTATCCTCGCAGGCGATATCCTCCGCTACGGCATCAAGAAGTACATCGGCGCTTACACAGCCGCTATGAACGGCCTTGACGTTGTTATCTTCACAGGCGGTATCGGCGAGAACGCTGACCTCGTAAGACGCGATGTTTGCCGCGATATGAGCTACTTCGGCATCAAGATCGACGAGGAACTCAACGCAACTATCCACGGCAAGCTCTGCAAGATCTCCACTCCCGACAGCAAGACCGAAGTATGGGTAATTCCTACCAACGAGGAGCTGCTCATTGCAAGAGATACAAAAGCTCTCTGCGGTCTTTGATATCACAATTGTATAAAAAACGGCGGTACGGAACTTCCCGTACCGCTTTTTTATGCCCGAAAATGAATGTTTTTATCTAAAATCCTGCCGTTTGGGTCTGCTTTTTGCGGTAAAATATCCGAATTTCAGGAATATTTGATTTTTTCGCAAAAAACTATTGCAAAATTTATTCAGATGTGATATGATATATCTGTTAATTTAAAGCGGCAGGAAATGCCGCAAATTTCAGCCAATATAATTAACAGGAGGAAACAACAAATGGCACTGAAGAATCAGTATCTCATCGAGCTCCTTGAGAGAGTAAAGAAAAGAAATGCGAATGAACCCGAGTTCATTCAGACAGTAACGGAAGTATTCGAGTCCATCGAACCCGTTATCGAGAAGAGACAGGATCTCGTTGACGCAGGCGTTCTTGAGAGAATAGTAGAGCCCGAGAGACAGATCATGTTCCGCGTTCCGTGGGTAGACGACAACGGCAAGGTACAGGTAAACCGCGGCTACAGAGTACAGTTCAACTCCGCTATCGGTCCGTACAAGGGCGGCCTCAGATTCGCTCCCAACGTATATATCGGTATCATCAAGTTCCTCGGCTTCGAGCAGATCTTCAAGAACAGCCTTACTTCGCTTCCTATGGGCGGCGGCAAGGGCGGTTCCGACTTCGATCCGCAGGGCAAGTCTGACGCAGAAGTTATGCGTTTCTGCCAGAGCTTCATGAGCGAGCTTTACAGACACATCGGTCCGAACCTCGACGTTCCGGCAGGCGACATCGGTGTCGGCGGACGTGAGATCGGCTATCTCTTCGGCCAGTACAAGAGACTGAAGAACGAATTCTCCGGCGTTCTGACAGGTAAGGGCATCCAGTACGGCGGCTCTCTTATCAGACCCGAGGCTACAGGCTACGGCGCAACATACTACGCTGTTGAGATGCTGAAGCACTTCGGTGACGACATCAAGGGCAAGACAGTTGCTATCTCCGGTTTCGGCAACGTTGCATGGGGTGTTGCACTGAAGGTTACAGAGCTCGGCGGCAAGGTTGTTACAATCTCCGGTCCTGACGGCTATATCTATGACAAGGACGGCATCAACACACCCGAGAAGATCGCTTATATGCTTGAAATGCGTGCTTCCTGCCGCAACAGAGCGCAGGACTATGCAGACAAGTTCGGTGCAGAGTTCCACGCAGGCGAAAAGCCCTGGGGCGTTAAGGTTGACATCGTTATGCCCTGCGCTACACAGAACGAAGTCAACATTGAAGAAGCAAAGAAGATCGTTGCTAACGGCGTAAAGTACTATGTAGAAGTTTCCAATATGCCTACAACCAACGAAGCTATCGCATACCTCAAGGAGAACAAGGTCATCGTTGCTCCGTCCAAGGCTGTTAACGCCGGCGGTGTTGCGGTTTCCGGCCTCGAGATGAGCCAGAACTCCATGAGATACAACTGGACAGCAGAAGAAGTTGACGCTAAGCTCAAGAGCATCATGAAGAACATCTTCGAAGCTTCCGTAAAGGCTGCCAACGAGTACGGCCTCGGTGATGACCTCGTAGCAGGCGCTAACATCGCCGGCTTCCTCAAGGTCGCTGAAGCTATGAAGGCTCAGGGCGTGGTTTAATAGGTCGCGCTCCGCGCTTGAGTAGGTCGCTGACGCTCGAGTTTAGTCGCTGACGCTCGAGCCCGGGGGAACCCTTTTGTGAACAAAAGGGTTCCCCCGGACCCCCTCCCAAAAAACTTAAACCACTTCGTTATTAAATTAAAAGAAATCTGCTCCTATTGGTATTAATAGGAGCAGTATTTTTTATGCTTTTAGTATCTTTTACTTGGTAAAGGGGTACTACATAACGGGTAGCAAGGCGAAGCGATTGGCCTTTCCCGCGGGAGGGAGGGGTGAGGGAGAGAGGGGGTCCGGGGGAGGGAGGGAGAGGGGAGGGAAGTTAACCCCCGATATAGAAGCTCCCCTCGTTCGTTTCAGCAGCGTAATTGCGTTTACGCTGCTATTTTGTTGTATTCTCTGCTGTCGATAGTTGCCGTAACTACCAGAACGCTGAAACGGAAGTGTATCTCAATCTCCTGCTCGCGGTGTCCGTCAGACTTGTCAGCCTCGTGTACGACGATCTTTTCGATCAGCTTGTGCATAATTGTAGGGGTCAGCTCGGTTACGATCTCAAACTGGCGGACAACCTGCAAAAAGCGTGAAATATCGCTGCTTTTCTGTTCCTGTGCGTCGATCACCGATCGGAGCTTTTCCGCATCCGATTTCAGATTGTTCTGCTCCTCGGTGTAACCGGCTGACATCTGAGTAAAACGCTCATCGTCTATTTTCCCGTTGACATTATCCTCGTAGAGTCGGGTGAACAGCCTGTCAAGCTCCGCGATCCTGCGTTCGTTCTTCGCAAGCAGCCGCTTTGCCTTCTTAACATCGTCAAGATACGCTGCCTCGGATCGTTCGATCGCTCTCTTTACGAAACCGTTCTCATCGTCGCGGACAGCGCGGAGCATCTTATTGATCTCGCCCAACACTATCTTTTCAAGCACACAGGTCCGAATATAATGCGCGGTACATTCGTGATATTTCAGCGAGTAAGTGCTGCATTTCAGACATTCCTTGTGTTTGGGGATTCCGGCCCCGCGATTGAGATAGAGTTTCTTACCGCAATCTGCGCAATAGACTATCCCGGCGAACGGATTGGGCTCCTCACATTTCTGAGGTCGGCGCTTATTTGCCCGGATCTTCTGAACAATGTCGAAGTCGCGCTGACTGATGATAGGCTCGTGGGTATTCTCGAAAATCATCCGCTTATCCTTGGGATTGTCGTACCGCTTTTTGCATTTGTAGGACTTTGAAGAAGTCTTGAAATTTACGGTATGCCCGAGATACTCCTCTCTCGAAAGAATGTCGCGGATAACGCTCTGTTCCCAAAGCCTTGATGTCTTGTTGTTCCCGTTAGCACCATTCTCAGCGAAATGTGCTGACGGAGTCGGAATTCTCTCGGAGTTCAACCTGTTTGCTATCTGTGACGGACCATACCCCTCAATGCAGAGCCGGAAGATTTTTCGGACAACATCGGCTGCGGGCTCGTCAATGATCCAGACATTTTTATCGGTCTCTGATTTCTTGTAGCCGTAGGGCGCGCGAGTAGCAAGCGGCTTTCCCGATTGCCCCTTCGCTTTGAAAACGGCACGAACTTTTCGACTTACATCTTTGGCGTAGAAGTCGTTATAAACATTCCGAAAGACCATCATATCGTCAATAGATTTCGCTGTGTCAACATTGTCGTTTATTGCGATATATCGGATGTCGTGCTCCGGGAATATCAGCTCGATATACTGTCCGGTCATCAGATAATCGCGCCCGAGGCGGGATAAGTCTTTGGTGATGATCGTGCCGATCCTGCCGCTCTCCATATCTGAGACCATTCGCTGAAAGTCGGGGCGATTAAAGTTCGTTCCGCTCCAGCCGTCATCGATGTAGAAGTGCGGGTCGGGAAAGTGATTGTCCTGTGCGTATTTCCGCAGGATTTCTTTCTGATTTGTAATACTGTTGCTTTCTCCCGCAAGCATATCGTCCTGCGAAAGTCTGCAATACAATGCCGTGATTTTATTCATCGTTTATCCTCCTTTAAACGATCACGGCAGGCTATTCTTCTGTACTATAATATTATCACTTATGAGGATAATTGTCAAGTAGGACAGCCTGCCTCCGGTTTAGTTCTTGTCCGTTTCTTCAAGCTTCTGAATTATCAGCTCGTCGATGATATCGGCAAGCGTTTCCTTACATTCGAGGTCGAAAAAGGTCCTGACCCTGTAAGTTGTGCCGTCGATCTCGTAAACCGATACGCTTTCGGGCAAGGTCATTGTCTCTTTTTTGAGTTCTTCATTCATTGAAAAATCCTCCGTTCATAAAGTCTTTTATGTATCGGATCTTTCATTTTTCTTCCTGTTATTTTTGTTCAAAAAATCATCAGAGGGGTTTGGGGATTTCCTCCCCAACAAGCAAAAATTTTTCGGCGCAACGAGTAACGAAAATTGCCGAAAATGGTGATTTGGGTACTCAAATCATATGCTTGCTATTCTCGATTTGGACTTTTTTCAGAGAATCAGTTTTTTCATACATTTCCTCATTTCTCCGGAGGGGTGTCCGTGTAGTGGACGCCCCTCCGTTTCGCATTATATCGCGCTTTCTCCTTAACGGTGAACGATTCGTTCACCGCTTCGCTCGGTGGAATTTACGGCTCTCTTGGAGCAATAATTAGGACAGTCGATCAGCAGCGCGCGATAGCTTTGTTTGCAGCTACGTCTGCATTTCCGGCAAAGATCGTTGTAGCAAAACCTTCCTCGCTCGTTAATAAACAGCGACCATTCCTCTTTCAGCTTTTTCGACATTCTTGGCATAGCAGCACCTCTTTTCTGAAAATAAAAACAGCGCGGCAGGCATCATAACCTGTCGTGCTGCAAATAAAAAATGCGCTCCGGCGGAACGCATTACCGATATTCTATTTTTCAAATACAACAACAGAAAATTTATGTTCGGGCATAGTTCACCCATAAATCAGCAATGGTTATGCGAACATCGGCATTCTCACGGCTTCGGGCAAAATATGTTATCTTGAAACCGTGTTCCGACATTCTCTGCTGTCATATTTGTCCTCAACATCCCTGACGCGGGGAACGGTCAAGCCGGAAGTCTGCGAATCTTCCTCATAGGGTTCTGCCCTCTGCCCATTCTTATGGTGCAGCCGTCAATGTCTCCATTCAGACGGAAGTATCATTGTCCCTCTCGCCTTTCATCGCGTCGGCGGGAGCAGCCCGCCGTATTGAAGAATTAAATCGCTCATCCGTTGCCGGAGTCACCGCGCTTTCTTCTGTCGCTCGTCCTGTCGGACAGCAAGAGAAATGTAACTTGATCGCTGATATTTTGTTGTATATATATCGTGCCGAGGCAGTCGTGCTTTGCTGTACTCTGTCCGGCGGTAAGACCTGCACCCTGTTTCGAGGTGGTGGTTTGAAGTTGACAGGACGAATCGTTCTATCAGCAGAAAAAAATTCCGGAGCTGATGCACTGTTTTGGTGCATCATAAATGTTTTACTCAGCTTTCTTTTCTGCAAGTCGCTCATAGTAACTTACTCTTTCACCTAATATGAAAAAATCGTGGTTTTTATCCCCCTTGGAAGCACCGTTTTCGATAAAATTTTTGAATTTTTGTGAAATCTGAACAAAAGACTTATGTACGCGGGGCTGCCCTATGTGCTCAATTTCCTCGATCTCAGTTTGTGATTTACCCCGAAACGCCCGAAGCTCCAACCGCCTGCGCTGGCTCTCGGTAAGAGTATCAAGAAATGCATTCATTTCCTCCGTGAACTCTATATCATCTTCGCGCATAACGAGCACATCTTCCATTGACGAGAGCGCTGCAAGATCAGTTTCGTCAAGCCCGTTTATTGATACATCTTTGTAGCTGATGCGATACATCAGATCACGCTCGTCGATGTAATATTTATCCGACAAGCGTTTCCAGTGACGGAACAATTCTTCGTTCCCGTCGAAATCCGCAGCGGTTATCTCCGAGACATCCCCGTTCGCGAAACGATAGACGATAGCTTTCTTGTTTTTCAGATTAAGGCTGCATTGCGTGTATTCAAACTTTTCCATTTCTTCCGCCTTTCCATAAGGTTTAGCCTGTCTATGCTACTCCTATTATAACCGGGACGGGAGCAATAGTCAACGGATCATAGCAAATCTGTCCCATAAATGCAACAGATTTACAGAAAATCAGCTTTGGGATATGGGCAAGTCAGAAATCAACTGTCACGTTTCGGGGCGCTTTTCGGCATAAAAACGGCTGTTAACAGGCTTTTTCATCCGGTATAATGGTAGAGGTATGTACAGATACTAATGCGCTCTATACCAGTTATATTTCACGAATTAGGCAAAACCAACAAAAACGCTTGTCGAATTTATATAATTTCCGGAATAAATACAATGTATTGTTGCAATTATGGTTAAATTGTGTTATAATAATAGTGCCACATTATAGTTTATACTCCATTTTTTGCGTAATCAGTTATACAGGAATAAGCAATTGTGTGGCAGTAAAAGAGCTTGCGTTTTTCGGTGCGCGGCTCAGGCTGCGCACTTTTTGTTTGCGCTGAAATTTCTATGAATGAGGTGTAAATTATGTCAAACAAAATTGGAAGTAATCTTAAGAAACTTGCGGTAATTCTGTTTTGTATTATCGCAACGGGCTGTTTTATTGCAGCGATCATTATATGGAAGGACTCTTACGGGAGCATAATAGCTATCGCAATTGGTTTTGCCGTGTTGGGCGGCGGAACTTTTGTACAATCGATAATCAGTTTTTTAATTTACGGACTTGGACGTCTGATAGAAAATACCGAAACGATCTCCGCACAATTGGACAATATTTCAAAGCAATTATCGCATGCAGAAACTAACAGCAGTAATCGCTATAATCCCATCGATACTGTTCAGTCTGTTAGGAAGGAAACCTCTGCCAACAATGATGATGCGCTTCCGCCTCTCTAATATGAAGGGAGAAACGACAAATGGCTTCGGAAAGAACTATTATTATCGACAAAGACCTTGATGCTTCTTATAGTATAGTACAGCTCGCTATACATAAACGCAGCAATTTCAGCATAGAAAAATCAGATAGCATTAATTACCGTATTATGGTAAATGTAAGTATGTCTGCGGTTGCATACGATGAGCATATGCAGGTATATCTTAATCCTGTCACTGATCACAAGACCGAGATAACTATATCATCGTCTTCAAATGTCGGGATAGAATTTGCCGGCGCGTCGAAAAATCATAAAAATGTGGAAGATCTTATAGAATCTATTTATGATTGCTTGGAAACCGGGAGCGGCGGTTCTATGCCTTCTGTATCTGCGAGACCTGTTCGTCCGGCTCCTACATCTCCTCCGATATCCGCTCCTTCACCTGTCAGACAAACAGCTCCCATGCCTGCTACCCCTGTAAAGAGCACATCAAGATACACAAGAGTATATCTCGATGAGGAAGAAAAGTATTTCATCGGAACACCAATAATATTATCCGCTTGTGCTTTGCTGCATGACAACAAAACCGATGGCACTATCGCTCAGGTAAAGTTCAGAAACATAGGAGCAAAGCGCATAAAAGCAATTACGGTCGAGATCGTTCCATTTGATATAGCCGGCCGTCCTCTTGACAGTCGTACCAAACATACATATCTTGATCTTAACGTCGGACGCGACGAGTTTTTCGGGTCGCAGACGCCGATAAGCATGCCCGACGCGATTACTCGCGAGATCGAGGTGAATATCATCGAGATAGTTTTTGCGGATAAAACGGTACAGGACTGCACGGGGTACAGCTGCAGCTTATTACCTCAGCGCCGCAGGCTCGAAACTATGTTCGGCGATGCCGAGATACTTAAGCAGTATCGCATAAAGACTAATCAAAAATCGGAATATGAGCCCACAGAATTTGAAGATCTGTGGCTCTGTACTTGTGGTGCTATTAATAAAAATGAAGAAGAAATCTGCCATATTTGTGGTGTAAGCTATATCTCGCAGAAGACAGAACAAGAGAAGATAGAAAATGTTCAAAGAGAGATAGAATTTGAAGAGGAACGCGAAAAAGAACGCGAAAAAGAACGGCTTATTGAAAGAGAAAACCGCTTTAAGCAATATTGGATTGAACACTATGAAGAAAAGCAACAACTTTATTTAGAAAAATCGCAGTTGGATGACGAAAAGAATAAAAAAACAGCTGAGATTGATACTATTGATTTAGAAATAACAAAAACAAAAAGAAAACGTAAAGACGATGTCCCTTCTGCAATAACTTTAAAAGAAACTAAAGCAGAACTCGATTTGTTAATTTCACAAATTGTAAAGTTGGGTGCGTTTAAAGTCAAAGAGAAAAGAGAACTTCAAGAAAAAATAGACACTTTAAACAAAAAAGAAAGCGAACTTCAAGCACAAGTTTTAGTTGATGAAGAAAACAATGAATCTTATTGTAAACAAAGGCTCGAAGAGCTTAAAAACAGAAAACAAATTTTAATAGATGAAATCGATAAAATAGTAGTAAAAATCAGCAACATTGAAAATGAGCTAACGAGGGAAAGATAAATATTAGGCTTATGTAATTTAAAACATTTTCCGAATTCAGACCATTTGTTGAAGAGGAGTAATAAAATGCATGATAATGAAATAAAAAGCACCGAAATACAACGTCAGATGCATAAGGATTTCTTTGATCGTTGTGAATATGCAATAGAAGCCGGTTATTATCTTGAAGCAATGCTTATGGAATATGCTGCTATAGAGTCTCGTCTTGAAGCAATATGTGGGATAGTCGGGTTCCCGTGTGGAAAATTTTGTTCCTGCAGAAAAGACATTGCCATAAGTACAAGAATTAATTGCTTACGAGTATACAGAAATACTTATAAATCGGTTTTTTTAAAGACAAAACTCCCCCCAAATTTTTTTACAGATAAAGGTACACTTCGCAAATGGATTGATAATAGAAATCAAATAATACATGGCCTTTTTAAGAATGAAGTTAAATATACGCAAAGGATTCAAAACAGCAAGGATTTAGCTGAAAAAGGCTACGAGTATGCACGGCTTTTATATAATGAAGCAAATCGTATTCGGAGACTGACAAAAAAGCATCCCGAGATATTTGTTTCCGTTATTCCAGAGTGTAAAAATATGGAATGCAAAGGCTTCAATAAGGATCACCAATAATATCCAAGAATGTTGATAAGCAGTTGTTTGTTGATATTTACGAGTGGAAAGACGCACGAAACGAAGAAGTTCATCGCGCATGTATTCATTCCTATGATGAAGATGCCATGTCAAAGATAGCAATTGACGGAAACAATCTTGTAAACTCAATTACAAATGCTGCAAGCAGGGTTAAGAACGCTTGTATAAAGAAGGCAAACGGCAAATAAATCCGGATATTAAAATTGATGAATAAAGCAAAGGCTGCGGATCCTTATAGTGATCCACAGCCTTTTCTTGTTACAGATGTCATATTTGATGTACTACTTACAGAATAGCCGCCGTGACCTGTGGTTTCGGGAGTTCTTTATCGGGTCTTAGCGGAGGGAGCGCCTTTCCTCCCGGAAAGGGGCTTCCTTCCTACACTCTTCCTTCCTCCCCCGGGAGGAACTCAAGCGCAAGCGACCACTTTCACCCCTTGGCGGCCTTGATGATCTTCTGGCGTGAGAACTCCTCGCGCTCTTTTTCTTCGAGGGCTTCGGAGATATACTTGACCTGTGCGCGGTAGGTTGGTATCAGGATATTTTTCAGGGCGTTGGCACGCTTCTGGGACTTGCGGATAGCTACGGAGAGGCGGTAGACGCTGTTCTCTATCTCCGCCAGCATGAGGCCGATCTGCTTGGCTTTCAGGAAGCAGATATACGCCCGGTCATAACAGGAATCCGTGTCGGCAAGGCTGTAACAGAGCTTCGGTTCGCAGTCGCCGCCCGTCACCATGGGAAGCTCAATGCCCATAACACTGCGGGTCGAGATCTCCACGGTGCTGTCTATCGGCATGGACTTGCACTTCTCTGACAGAACACCGTCTATGACGTTGGCATTCTGCAAAGCCGCGTAGGCCTCCGCATAGATCTTCTCAATGCTGCCGCTGAGTTCCTTCGCCTTGTCGGTGAGCATGACCATTTCACGGATAAGAATATTGCGCTTCCTGTCCATGAGCTCATAGCCGAGCTGCGCCTGTTTCAGCGAGTGCTTCGCGTTTATCAGATTGCCTTTTGTGGCAAAGACCTGCTGCGCCATGAGCCTGTCTCCCTCCCCTGCTCTTTACTTCCTGTTATTGCGGTAATGCTCCTCTATCAGCTTCGCGTTCATTCTGTCAAGCTCTTCCTTCGGCAGCAGCGACAGCAGATCCCACGCAAGCTCCAGAGTCTCGTCCATGCTGCGGTTCTCGTCAAAGCCCTGATTCAGGAACCTCTGCTCAAACTCGCGGCCGTAGACCATATAGCGCTTGTCGGTCTCGGAAAGCTCGTCCTCACCGATGACCGAAGCCAGAGAACGTGCGTCCTGCACCTTCGCGTAGGCCGCGAAAAGCTGGTTCGCCACGTCGCTGTGATCGGCGCGTGTGTAGCCCTCGCCTATGCCGTCCTTCATCAGACGCGACAGCGACAGCAGCACCGAAAGTCCCGGATAAACGCCCTCGGAATCAAGTGTGCGGTCAAATACTATCTGCCCCTCCGTGATGTAGGCGGTAAGGTCGGGTATGGGATGCGTGATGTCGTCGTTGGGCATCGTAAGTATCGGTATCTGCGTCACCGAGCCCGTGGAACCCTCAATTACCCCGGCTCTCTCATACATCGACGCAAGGTCGGAGTACAGATAGCCCGGGTAGCCTTTACGGCCGGGGATCTCGCCCTTCGAGGACGAGAATTCGCGCAGAGCCTCGGCATAGGAAGTTATATCGGTCATGATGACCAGAATGTGCATATTCTTCTCGAATGCCAGATATTCGGCGGTGGTCAGCGCGCACTTCGGCGTGAGTATGCGCTCGATTATCGGGTCATTGGACAGGTTCAGGAACATCACGACCCTGCCGCTGGCACCGGCGTGCTCGAATTCGCGGCGGAAATAGTCCGCCACATCGTTCTGTACGCCCATGGCCGCGAACACGACCGCGAAATCCTTGCCGCTGTCCTCGGCTATTCGTGCCTGCTTGACTATCTGCACGGCCAGCTTGTTGTGGGAAAGTCCCGAGCCCGAGAATATGGGCAGCTTCTGTCCGCGGATAAGCGTCATAAGGCAGTCTATCGAGCTTATGCCCGTGTGTATGTAGTTGCGGGGATATGTGCGCGCCACGGGATTGAGAGCGCGGCCGTTTATGTCGCCGTACTTCTCCGCGAACACGTCGCCCAGACCGTCGGCAGGCTTGCCGGCACCGTTGAACACGCGCCCGAGCATTTCCGTGCTCAGCGGTATCTCCAGCGGCTTGCCCCTGAACACCGTTCTCGTGTTGTCCAGAGACAGTCCCGATGTTCCCTCGAACACCTGAAGTATCACCTTGTCGCCTTCCATCTGCACTACGCGTCCGAGACGCTTTGTGCCGTCGGCAAGGCGCAGTTCGGCTATCTCCTCATAAGCGACGTTCTTAACGCCCTCCAGGCAGACGAGAGGGCCGTTTACTTCGGCAAGACCCGAATATTGTATATTCAGCATATCTGTAACTGCCTCCCGTTATTTAAGTCCGTCGAGAGTTCTGTCTATCTCGCGGCTGTATTCTCTGAACATCTCCGGCTTGTCGTTCGGTATGTCGTATTTCATCTTTATCAGCTTGTCGAAGAGCCCTGTCCCGAGTATACTGCGGACATTCACGCCTCTTGCGAGGGCGTCCCCTGCCCTGTCATAGAGCCGCAGTATAATGCGCATCATAAGGAGCTGCTTGCTCATAGGCACAAAGGTATCGTCTTTGTGGAACGCGTTCTGCTGCAAAAATCCCACTCTTATCACCCTGGCAGTTTCAAGCACCAGCTTCTGATCGTCGGGGAGCACGTCGGAGCCTATCAGCTTGACGATCTCCATGAGCTTGTTCTCTTCGAGCAGTATATTGCTTATTCTCTGGCGGACGCGCAGGAAGTCCTCCCCCACGTTCTTCTCGTAGTATTCCTCGAAATCGGGGATATACTCCGAGTAGCTGGTCAGCCAGTTTATGGCGGGATAGTGTCTCGCGTAGGCAAGCGGCTTGTCGAGAGCTATGAAGCACCGCACGAAGCGCTTGGTGTTCTGCGTTACCGGCTCGGAGAAGTCGGAGCCCGCGGGCGATACGGCACCGATTATGGTGACGCTGCCGCGCTTTCCGGAAAGCACGTTGCAGTTTCCGGCGCGCTCGTAGAATTCCGCGAGACGCGACGGCAGGTATGCGGGATAGCCTTCCTCGGCGGGCATTTCTTCCAGTCGTCCGGATATCTCACGCAGAGCCTCGGCCCAGCGGGAGGTGGAATCCGCCATTATCGCTATATCGTAACCCATGTCGCGGTAATACTCGGCAATGGTGATGCCCGTGTATATCGAGGCTTCACGCGCCGCGACAGGCATATTTGACGTGTTTGCTATAAGCACGGTGCGGTCGGTGAGGTGCTTGCCGCTCTTCGGGTCGATGAGCTCGCCGAATTCCTCAAGTACCTGCGTCATCTCGTTTCCGCGCTCTCCGCAGCCTATGTAGACGATTATGTCCGCGTCGCACCACTTGGCTATCTGGTGCTGGGTCATGGTCTTGCCCGTGCCGAAGCCTCCGGGTATGGCTGCGGTACCGCCCTTGGCGATGGGGACTATCGAGTCCAGCACACGCTGACCCGTTATCAGCGGGGTATTTATGGGTATGCGTCTTGTCACCGGGCGCGGAGTTCTGATAGGCCAGCGCTGGCACAGCGTAAGCGTCAGCTCCTCGCCGTTGACGTCAACTTTCAGTATAGTGTCTTCCGCCTTATACTTTCCGTCGGGCGCGGCATAAGTGACCCTGCACTTCCCGAAGTCCGGCGGCACCATAACGCGGTTGGTTATCAGAGCCGTTTCGGGGCACTCGGCGTATATCTGACCCGGCGAAAGCTCGTCACCGACCTTCGCCAGCACGGTGACATCGAATTCTCGGCCGGGGTCTATGGTGGGGATATCGCTGCCCTCGGTGACGTAAACGCCGTCCGTCTTCTTCATATCGCGCAGAGGTCTTGCGATACCGTCGAAGATATTGGCGATTATGCCGGGGCCGAGAGTAACGCTCATGGGCGAGCCGGTGCCGTGTACGATCTCGCCGATCTTCAGTCCGGCGGTATTCTCGTAGACCTGAATGGTGGTCACATCCGCGTTGACGCCGATGACCTCACCGATCAGGCGCTTCCGGCCGACGTAGACCATTTCGCGCATGGCGAAATCCTTGGTATTCTTTATTTTTATAACGGGTCCGTTGATCGCATAGATCTTGTTCGTCATCTTTATTCCTCGTTATTCCTGTTATGTGCTTTTCCCGTTCAGAGCTGCATCTCGGAGCGCGATGAAAACGCCTCACGCTCGGCATCGAAAGCGGAATCGAGCGTGAAGTCGATGAATATGCCCCTGACGGGATATTTGAACATAAGCCCTCCCAGCAGTATATTCCTGTCTGCTTTGGGAGTTATGCCGTATTTGCGCAGCACCTTTTCCGCCAGTTCAAGATCCGCCTTGCGGCAGTACACGAATACGGGATCGGAAAGGGAACGCTCGCGGTTGGCGGCAGCAACGCAGTTTTCCAGATGCTTCTCATACTTTTCCGATTCCGTGAACTCTGTGAGTTCGCGGCGGATATCATCGAAAAGCTCGTTCACAAGGGCGTTGCGGTGGGTAAGCACCTTTCTGTCCGCGGCATAGCGGCTCTCCGCGACGCGCTTGTGCTCGTCGTTCTCGGCGCGGGATATCTTCGCGAGCATGGCGGCTTTCGCCTCTATGATCTCGCGGTCGTCGTTTATCATATCACGGGCCTGAGCCTGCGCCGCTTCGATGAGCTTGTCTCCCTCGCCCCTGGCGGCAGTCTCGGTCTGCTGTATGAAGCGTTCAAGTTTTGTGTTGGTTTCCATAGTATGTACCTTTACAGTTTCATTCCGATAGCTTCACCGACATAAGCGGCAAGCGTCTCGGAGATATGCGAGCCGCCGTGGCGGTCGGGAACCGCGACTATCAGCGGTCTGCGCATGGAGAGCTTGCGCTCCGCGATCTCGGGGCCGCAGAGTCCGGAGACCTTCTGGGTCACGAATATCACCGCGATGTCATCACGGGCAGCGGCTTTGTCAATGGCCGCTATCGCCTCGTCATGCTCATGCACGACCACGCCGTCGATGCCCGCCAGCCTCATGCCCATCTGAGTATCGGCATTGTCGCTTATCAGCCAGCACTTCATTGGTCATAATCCGCACCCCGGGGGGCGCGTCTCCTTTTTGCCTTGGTGCGGTCCCGCAATCAGGACCGTTTGCGCAGAACGGAAGCTGTCCGTTCCTCAGCCGTTGAGTATCAGTATCGAAACAAGGATACCGTAAAGAGCGACACCTTCACCCAGCGCAACGAAGATCAGAGCCTTCGAGAAGGTCTTTTCGTCTTCGCTGAGGGCGCCGATAGCGGCAGAAGCCGCGTTTCCTACCGCGATACCGGTAGCTATCGTGGCGAAGCAGGTCGGCAGAGCCGCCGCGATGTACTTCATACCGATGCCGAAGCTGTCACCAGCTGCCTGTGCGGCTTCGGGAGCCTGCGCCGCGGCAAGTACCGGCATGAATATCATCATCAGTATCATGGTACCGAGGAACAGACCGCCGTTCAGAAGCACGGTGCGCTTCTTATCCACCTTTTTGCCTGTGTGAACTCTGTGTATCGCGACTACCAGCGGTATGATTATCATAGCGAGCGCAATAAGCGGTAATAAATAAAGTATCATTGTTTTATTCTCCTTGATCGTTATACTTGTACTTTGGTGTTTATTGATACGGACTTGAACGGTATGCCGCCGCCCTTGAAGAAGCGGCTGAACAGCTCATAGAACTCGAGTCGCAGTACCTGTATGCCTACGATGAAGCCCTCAAAGCCCGTTACGAAGATGTTGCCGAAGATCAGCACCACCACGCTGCCAGCGCCGTCGAACATTTCCGAGATGATGCTGAATACCAGCATCAGGCCGGCGTGGCTCAGCACGAAGCCGCCGATACGCAGATAGGACATGGTGTTCGACAGGTATGTGAGGCATATCTCGAAGAGGTCTATGAAGCCCTCGATGATGAACATACCGACGGATTTCTTCTCGGTGCCCTTGCCGCCCTGCATCTTTGCGAGCTTCGCCTTGAGCCCGGTGTCGATGTTGCCGGCGTTCTTTGCCGCCTTCACCGGTTTTATGCCCCGGCTCTCCATTGCGTGGAGCAGCGGCTCCTTGAAGAATATCAGCGCCAGAGGCAGCACTATCAGGCAGATGATATACACGGGAGTCATTATCTGTATGCCCAGCGCTATGCTGCATCCGAGACCGGCAATCAGCGAAGCGTAGAACACAAATCCGCAGATGCCGCTGGCTCCGAAGATGCCCGCGTCAAGGTCTCCCATACGCAGGCTCACGACTATGTTGACGATCATCGTGGCAAGTATCAGGCAGATGCCGACGATCAGCGCCAGTATGAGGAACATATTCGACGCCTTGAATACGTCGTGGGGAGGTTCGGTGTAGCCGAAGAGCTCATATATCTGCGGGAAGCGGAAGAAAGGCTGTATGATCTCCTCGTTTCCGAATACTGAGCCGTACAGGACTCCGAACAGGGCGCTGGACACGCCTATTCTCGCGATTATCGGGGCAAGTCCGGCTTTCGTCACCTTTGTGAGTATTATGCCGATCAGCATTATGCAGAGCCCCTGACCGAGATCTCCGAACATCATTCCGTAAAGCAGCATATACGTTATCGCCACCAGAGGCGTGGGGTCCATACCGTTGGCGGCAGGCAGCCCGTACATCTTCACGAACATCTCGAAGGGTCTGAACAGCCAGTTGTTCTTCAGCCTTACCGGAGCCTTGTCGTCCGATGTCACGTCACGGATATTCACGGTGACATCTCCGACGGAATTTATCATCTCCGTGAAGCGCTTTGCTTCTTTTGACGGTATATAGCCGGAGAAATGGAAGCTGTTGTCGAATACGGTGACGTTGGCGCGCAGCTCGTAGCTGCTGTTCAGGGAGATCAGCTTCGCGTAGACCTTTGAGAGCTTCTCGCCCTCGCGGTCGGCTATTTCCTTCAGTTTTTCCTCCACCTCGCCCAGCTTCACCAGATCATCGTCCATATCGGAGAGCAGTTTTCTCGCTGCTTCCTCGGTACTTCCCTTCAGGTAATCCGGCAGAGCCGAGCGCTCAAATCCGAGGCTTCCGAACAGGAAGTCGATGTTGTTGACTTCCGCCGATGTGGTTATGTACAGGCACCATGTGTAGTTCTCCTTCTTCTCGAACTGGTAGAAGAAGAACGTCTTTTCGCTGTAGAAGTCCAGCTTTCGTATGCTGCCGTTGGGTATCCGTCCGAAGCGCGGTTTCAGGTATTTGCAGGCCAGCAGTTCCGCGAAGTCCGCGTCGAAGCCCGAAAAGCCCAGCAGATTGTGGTAGATGGCGCCTTTTGAGCGTATCTCGCTGTTTATCTGCGCCTGCTGCTCATACAGCCCCGCCTGCTGTCTGTCGATCTCGTCGAGATATCTCTTGAAATCCGAACCGACATTGTAGTCTATATCGTCGAAGGCCGCGTTTTCGTCCAGCTTCACGCCGAGATTGTCCGCGAGGGCTTTCGCGCGCTTTATCATGCGCTCATAAAGTCCCTTGTCCTTCAGGTTCCTGGCGGCAAGCTCGGTACCCGACGTGTCGGGCGGCGGGTTCATGTGGAAGCACCCGCTCTCGCAGCACTTTTTCAGGGTCTTGTTGACCTTTCGCAGGCTGCCTTCTATATAGACGAGCGATACTTTTTCTATTGCCAAGTCTCTGCTCCTCCTTTTTTATCCTTTATAATATAAGGTATTTTTCTGTTTCCTCCGGGGGCAGTCCGTAGCGTATGCCCTCGATTATGCGGAAAAGGTTGGTGCTCTCGGCCTTGAACAGCATCATCAGGGAGTAGAGAGCCTCAACTTCATTGGCGCTGACCGCGAGCCTGTGACGGTAGTAGCGGTACGCCGACACATTGACGTTTATCTCCGGGATATCGGAGACCTTCGCCGTGGCGACGCGCTCGGTCACGAACATATCACGCAGCGCCGTTACGGGATCCTGGAGCCGCAGCGCCTTGTCTATCTCCTTGCGCCGCAGCCGCTTGTGATACGGTATCAGCAGTTCGCTGATGCGCTCGGCGTCCGCCTTGAAAACACTCTTCATGCGGTAGCACATAAGAAGGTTGTCCGCATCCGTCTTGCGCAGGAAGAAGTCCTTCAGCAGGTCACGGGAGCTTCCGTGAGCGAACTCGTCGATCTTCGCGAACGCCCATTGTATATAGCACACGTTTATGGTGGTTATGATCTTGTTTATATCCGGCTCCGGGTCGGTCAGCAGGTCGCGCAGGGGCTTGCGGTAAGGCGTGGGTTCAAGTATCAGCGCCAGCATTGTGAGGTCGCGCGACGCGGCAACGTCTATCGGGTCGAAGCAGATGTACTTCGTCACATACTCCGGGAACGAGAACATGAAGCTCTCCTGCGAGCCGGAGGCTATGGCGGCGACTGCCTTTATGAGCTGCTCGGTCTCGATGCGCTTTATGTAGAAGCTCATTATGCCCGTCTTATCGCCGGTGTGGAATTTCAGTATGCGTATGTAGTTGTCGAACACGCTGCGCTCTATCAGAGCTTCGGCCTGCGAACGGTGTATCGCAGATTCGTCGGTGTCCGCGAACGCCGCCATGTACAGCGGGCGCGTTTTAAGAAACGCGGCCACGGCTCCGACCGACGGTTTGTGTATCAGCGTCGTGTATTCGTCCCTTGTGAGGAGCTTGCCCGACACAGCCCTTGCTTTGGCTGTCACGGCATTATTCGCCATTTCCGCGCCTCCCTCCGGTTCAGCCTGTCGTCAGTATGCGGCCTACGATCTCGCGCTTGAAGCTGTCGCGGTTTGCGGCCATTTTTTCGTCGAGGCTGCGGCATTTCTCGTCCGCGGCACGGTCGGCCTCGGCTATCTCGCGGTCGGAAGAGGCTTTCAGCTCGTCAAGACGCGCTTTTGTCTGCGCCTTCAGCTTCTCGTCGTTCTCGCGCACAAGGCTCTCATGCTCGGCTCTTGCCGCTTCGAGTATCTCGTCGGCTCTGCGCGCCGCAGCTTCGGCGGTCTCACGGGCTTTCTTGTCTATCGCTATCAGAGTGGCTATCGAATTCTCCATACTGCCGCCTCCCAATTTACATAAATATACAGATTTATAATACTACTTTTGTCACTGATTGTCAAGGATAAAACTTACTAAAAAACCGACGCGTTTTTTACACGCCGCTCCCGGTACAGACACCTATCCGCCGGGGAACGCATATTATAGATAAGCGATGATATATCGCGGGAGGGACATAGCTTATGAAAATGCTTATATCCGGCGGAGACCGCCGTATGATATTCGCCGCGAAGAAGCTGGCAGAGAGATATGACTGCGCAGTCTTCGGCTTTGAGGACGCAGAGATCGCCGGGATACCCCGCGCGGACGGCAGAACGGGCTTTGACTGCGCGGTTCTGCCGGTGTTCACGGGGAACGGGGACGGCGCTCCCTGCACAGATGCGCTGCGCGGAATGCTGCGTCCGGGAGCCGCGGTCTTCGCCGGGAGGGTCTCTCCGCAGCTCGTCCGGCTGTGCGCAGGAAACAGCTGGTATCTGTACGACTACCTCGAACGGGAGGAGCTGGCGGTAATGAATGCCGTGCTCACCGCCGAAGCCGCCGCCGGCATAGCCATCCGGGAAACCGAAGCCGCGGTATTCGGCTCGAAGGTGCTGGTGCTGGGCTTCGGGCGCATAGGCAAGATGACAGCCCGGTATTTCTCGGCTCTCGGCGCACAGGTCACCGCCGCCGCCCGCAAGCCCTCCGACCTTGCGTGGATACGCGCCTGCGGCTATATACCCGCGGATATCGGCGACGAGGAACAGATGCGCGGAGCTCTCGGGACTGCGGATATCATACTGAACACAGTCCCCGCGCCCGTACTTGCCGGAGATGCCGCAGCAGCCGTGCGGCGGGAAACTCTGCTTATCGAGCTGGCATCGGTTCCCTGCACCGCCCCGACGGCGCATTTCCGGGTGATAAAGGCGAACGGGCTGCCGGGGAAGGTGTCCCCTGTTACCGCGGGATATATCATAGCCGAAGCTGTTGAGAATATCATTGATGAAAGGAGCAGGAAAAATGGAGGAACTTAAAGGCAAACGCGTAGGTTTTGCCGTGTGCGGGTCTTTCTGCACATTTTCACGCTGTTTTGACGCACTCGCAGGGCTTCTTGAACTCGGGTGCGATATAATACCGATAATGTCGTTCAACGCCTGGGAGACAGACACGCGCTTCGGGAACGCCTCCGTACACCGCAGGCGGCTCGAGGATATGTGCGGCCGCGAAGTCATACACACAATAACGGACGCCGAGCCGATAGGCCCGAAGAATATGACCGATATCATGCTTGTCGCCAACTGTACGGGCAACACGCTGGCAAAGCTCGCTGCGAGTATTACCGACACCCCCGTCACCATGGCAGTCAAGAGCCACCTGCGCGGCAGCCGTCCGGTCGTGCTGAATATAGCAACGAACGATGCCCTCGCAGGCGCCGCGAAGAACATCTTCGCTCTGATGAATTACAAGAATTATTACTTCGTCCCCATAGTGCAGGACGATCATAAAAACAAGCCTTTCTCCCTCACCGGAGACTTTTCAAAAATCCCCGATGCCCTCACCGCCGCCCTCGCCGGTAAACAGGTCCAGCCTGTCCTCGGCCGGCTTTAATTCCGCCGCGGCGAGTAGTCGCTTGCGCTCGAGTATGACGCCCTTTAAAAAGGGCTTGGCCTAAACTTAAAACGCTTCGCCTTGCAGATTCGATCAGTAGTACCCCTTTTCGAGGTAAAGCAACTGCAAACATAAAAAATACCTGCTCCCTTTGACTTCCAAAAGGAGCAGATTTCTTTTAATTTAATAACGAAGTGGTTTAAGTTTTTTGGGAGGGGGTCCGGGGGAACCCTTTTGTTCACAAAAGGGTTCCCCCGGGCTCGAGCG
>JAEEGL010939330.1_pt1 | contig 27218 bp, 25 predicted proteins | sample 9134231 | NCBI WGS metagenome assembly JAEEGL01 (sample SAMN16246548, study PRJNA631951) | gut metagenome | biome: gut microbiome; feature: rumen; material: fiber-attached | host: Bos | place: Iran: Karaj | collected 2018-10 | reverse complement strand
ATCTTATTATAACCAGCAGAAAAACTATCACTAAAAGAAATATTACTATTTTCATAAACATTATAGGATGTAAAGGTTGTTGAATCGGGAACTACAATTGTACGATACCTTTTCCATCCTAGCTTATTTTTATAATCACCTATTCTATTTTTAGGTACTTCAATTTCAAGAGAACTATGACAATTTTCAAAAGCACCATATCCGACCCTAGTAATTGGTGCTTGTTCTCTATTTATTTCAACATAATCCAATGAAGAGCAGTCTTTAAATGCTGATCCACCTATGCTTATCACACTAGATGGAATCACTAAATTATCCAAAGATTCACATCCTTCAAAGGCAGATGTGCCAATTGATTCTAAGTTTAACGATAACGATACACTATCTAAATAAACACAATTTTTAAATGTACTATTACCAATCGTAGTAACTGTATTAGGAATTGAAATATATGTTAAGTTGCCACATCCTTCAAGCGCACTGTTTCCAATTTCTTCTATGCTACCCAAATTAATAATCGAGAGAGTTGAATTCATAAAAGCACACGGAGAAATAAAGTCTATTGAACTAGGAACTGTATATGATGTTGAATTTTTTGCAATAGGATACTGTAATAAATAGTCATCAAAACTGAATAAAACGTCATTATTACTATAATAATTTGAATTATTAGGATCAACAGATATATTTTGTAAGTTTTCGATATTAGCAAATGCACCAACACCAATTTCATTTAAATCTTCGTTTATTATAATACTACTAAAATCAGTACCATAGAAAGCAAAATCACCAACATATGTGACACCTGATGGTATATTTAAATTGCCTGTAACACTGCAAAATTTAATCAAGTTTTCACAATCTGCAAAAGCTCTATCTCCGATATAAGTTAAATTACTATTACTAGTAATAATTACTTCTTCTAAATTAGATAAACCAATAAATGCTTCTTCAGAAATTACTTCTACAGAATTTGGTATCGTGATAGAAGTTATGTTACTTCCAATGTTATGAAAAATATCCGGAGCTATTTCGGAAACAATATGTCCATTTATTTCTAAAGTAATAGATGATAAAGCTAAATTTCCTTTATAGCCAACTACTCTAACTGTATTATTAGGTAGAGTTTCATATATAAACATGTCATTATATCCTAAAACGATATTAGATAAAATATAATATATCAAATCATCATCCCTTGCTTCCAAGTTATGAACAACCGCAGGCATATCGTATCTAGATAATTTCTTATCTTTGTTTACATAGTCATCATTTTTAAAACACTTTTGATACGTATTAAAACCGTAATCGTTTTCGGAATCATCATGTTCATCACTACCAATTTGCGATGACAAATCCACTAATAAATCATTTAAAAAGAATGGACATCCAATACGTGGTAATTTGTGAGTTATATTTGACCATAAGTTCTGCCAAAATCCACTATTGTCATCATCTGCTGAATACCTTATATCTGCCACAATCTCTATATAAGCATCAATTTCATCATCGCTAAGGTTGCTATCTTCAAGTAAAGATTGAACGAACTCTCTTTTATTTAAAACGCTTTTTAATGCGATTATTGCGTGAGGAAAATCTTTAACAATCCATTTCATTTTTGATAATTCTTCACCAGAAAAGTATCCAGAAACTAAGTGCTCATCTTCAATAAGCGCATCAAATACAAAATCGCTATCAGAAAATCCACCTAGTGCATGATAGTTTATATCACTATATAAAGAATTTTTGTTTGAAGACCATCTATCATAATAATTTAGATATACATCATCACATATAATATCCTTTCGACCATTAGAGTTGTTTGTGAAAAAAGCTCCTAGTGGTGTAGAAGCGGAATCAGATCCAAAATACGGGGTTCCTAAGCTAAAAACTGATCCTATCATTAGTGGATGATCTAAAACATATTCTAAATTAGTTAATCCACCCCTACTATGCCCAATAAGGTTTATTTTAGGTAAATATCCATTATTTAGCACTTTAACATCATATACAATCTTACTAAGCATATAATTAAATTCTTCATATACTTTGTAGTTGTATTCATTACAATAATACGATTCAAAAACAATTATTATATGTTTAGAAACGCTGGATATTATTGTTGTGGTTTCAGTCGGTATATATCTATCATTATCTATATTTGCTGGATTTTTCAAATCATACAATTTGAATGATCCATCCGATTGCATCACAGCCCAAAAAACATATGCATCATCACCATTTTTTGATAATTCTCCATCAATTCTCGAAATAATGGAACTACTATCATAAGCAAAATTGTCATTACCATCATTACTCCAGTTAGATGCATCTCCTCTAAGTCCGTGTGTTAATACGGTAATCTGTGGCGTACCGTCTTTAACTGGACTTGCGTTGTTAAGAGGAGAACTTGTATCAAAATAATTATGAATTCTATTATGGCCCACATTTTCAACATAAGAAAATGTATTTGTCGCTTCATATAAGGCAGAACCATTAGGACTGCCATTTTGTCCAACAAAAGATCCCGTTTCATACTCACTTGCTTTTACATTTAATATGGTAATTGTTCCCACAAATAAAATTGATGTAATTATTAGAATTAGAATCTTTTTCATTCTTTCACTCCATTTTTATCCATTTTGCATAGATTATTGTTTCTTGATAAACTTCTCTTTCTTGACCAGCATACATCCCTTCACTAACGGTATCATACTTAACATCAGGAAGTATATCAATGTCAAAATCCCATTTGTTTATGCACTCTTCTTCTTTATACCATCCATCAAACATATATCCTTCTCTTGTTGGATCTTCAGGTATATATGTTATTTTAGTCCCATAATCATAATCATCTATCCAATAATAGCCATAATTAGGAGAATCATCATAATTATACATATATGATACGTTAGCGCAAATACCATCACCTTCCGCAAATCCATATGGACTACTATAATTACGATTATAACTAGTTATAATAACTCCAGTTCCTTCAATAACTTCATGCTCTAAAACAATTACTCTTTCTAAATTGATGGCACCATAATTTCTTGGGCTAACATAAACTGCTGATGGAAATGGAACATATAACCTTTTTAGCACGTCACTATCCCATTTGCCACCACTTCCTTGAAATGATGGTGAACCAACTTCTCTTACTTCTATTCCATCTATATATTGAGGTACGACTATTTTTTCTTTTTTCATTCCTTTCTCACTTAATCCTATTATTCTAATGTATTCATCAACGACATTTCTATTCTTTGTGTCTGGAGTTATTCTCTTACCCTCATCATTTATTTGAAAGATATGATACTTAAAATCTCCATATTCATACGTTTCTATTCTTAACTTGCAGCCAGTTAAAAATAACAAAAACAAAAAAATAATTAATAATACTATTCTTTTCATTATTTACTCCTTGATTCTGTTTTATCTCAAGAATCTACTTTATTTTATTAAAAATTTAGACATTTGTCAATGAAAAAAGGCAAATCTAAAATGGATTTGCCTATCATTTATTATTCTTTTGTTATAGCATCATTTTCATCTTTATCTTTATAATCTTCTTTTATCTTTCTCTGGTTAAAGATGTAATAAAGAGTTTTCGAAACAGCCGCCCCAATCACAAAATTCACGATTAGTTCGACTAAACCATTGATTCCCACAAATAATATTACAAACATAAAGGCATTAGTACTACCTAATGTATCACGAAATCCTTGGACAAATTCTGTGTTATAAAAACAGAAACAGAAAGCTGTCATAAAGAATATTGTATTGAGTAGAGCTCCACTTACGCAAGCAATAATATGATTTACAATATCATATTTAATTACTTTATTTAATGCTTTAAAGATTACTCCAACTAAAAAGCCCATTAATGTTCTTGGGATAATGCAGACAAAAGCAGTAAACCAAGGGTTTATAGCGAGGAGTGTAGCCCCAAAAGCACTAAAACCAAAGCATTGGAAAAAACTTGATAAGCCAAACGTTAAACCGAGTAATGCTCCATATTTTGGTCCAAGGTTAATAGCTCCAATCACAACGGGAATAACTAGTAATGTTATTTCTAAACCAAATGTTTTAATATAACCAAGGGGAGTAAAGCTCATTACAATAATAATCGCAACGAGTAACGAAAATAATACTAAATCTCTTATTTTTTGATGTTTATTCATTTTTATTGTTCCTTTTCTAAATATAGTCCATATAGGTACCATTTTATTAGGCAATAAAAGCCAATTATTAGTATCCTCTATAAAAGTAGGATCTTTATTATTTATTAATCGAAGAATTCAAATTCATAACCAAGGATACGAACTGTATCACCATGTTTAACACCAAGTTTACGTAGTTTTTCATCAACGCCAAGGTTACGAATTCTTCTAGCAAATAGTTTGACATTTTCTTCTTGATTGAAGTCTGTAATGTCAAAATATTTCTTAATCATTGGGCCAGTAACTTCATAGATACCATCATCACCAAGAGTGATAGTAAATGGTTCTGGTGCCTTTTCGTGAATGTATTCTACAACTTCACTTTGTTCAATCTCTGAGAATGCTTCAAGGTCGATAGTTTCTAAGGTATCAGCGATTCTAAATAATAATTCATCTAAATTCTCTTTCGTGTAAGCACTAATCGGAATAATAGTGAAAGAATCAACTAATTCACCCATTTCATTTTCAACCATTGGAAATTTTGCACGCATTTTATTCTTAAATGTTTCAAGATTATCTTTAGCACTTGCGATATCCATTTTATTGGCAACGATTATTTCTGGTCTTAGAAGTAATTTTTTATCATATTCTTCTAATTCTTTTTTAATCTTTAAATAATCGTCAAATGGATCACGGCCTTCAACACTTGCCATATCAATGATGTGAACAATTACTCTTGTACGCTCAATATGACGTAAGAATTGGAAGCCAAGACCAGCACCAAGGCTCGCGCCTTCGATTAAACCAGGTAAGTCAGCCGCAACGAAACTTCTTCCGTCTTTTACTTGGACAACTCCTAAGTTAGGAGCAAGAGTAGTGAAATGATAATCCGCAATTTTAGGTCGAGCTGCACTAATTACCGATAGTAGTGTTGATTTACCAACACTTGGAAAACCAACAAAACCAACATCAGCGAGAACTTTTAGTTCAACACGAATTTCTTTTTCTTCACCAATGCCTCCCTTTTCACAGATATGTGGGGCAGGGATACGAGATGTCGCAAAAGCAGTATTACCTTTACCACCTTTACCACCAAAACAGATTGTGGCTTGTTGCTTATCTTTTGTAATATCAGCGATAACAACGCCAGTTGTTTTGTCATAAACAACCGAACCAATAGGAACATGAACAAAAACATCATTACCATCTTTGCCAAAACAATCTTTAGCGGCTCCGTTTTCTCCATTTTCGGCTTTTATCTTTTTATTAAATTTTAAATCAAGTAATGTAGTGAGACCTTTATCACCGATAAAAATGACATCGCCACCGCGACCACCATTACCACCATTAGGTCCACCTTTAGCCACAAACTTCTCATGACGGAAAGAAACACAACCATTACCACCATTACCAGCTTTGACTAAAATTGTCACGTCATCAACAAACATAGTTTTATTCTCTTTCTTATTATTTTTTCAATAAAAAAATGCACTTACAAGTGCATTTTATTTAAGCTTCGACAGGATAAACAGACACTTGTTTCTTGTCTTTACCTTTGCGTTCATATTTAACCTTACCAGATACAGTTGCAAATAAAGTATCATCTCCACCACGATCAACATTGTTGCCAGGGAATACTTTAGTACCACGTTGACGATAAATAATAGCGCCAGCATGTGCAAATTCACCATCAGTAAGTTTTGCTCCTAAACGTTTTGCACGTGAATCACGACCGTTCTTAGTAGAACCAGCAGCTTTTTTAGAGGCAAAAAATTGTATATTTAATCTTAGCATGTTATTTCCTCCTTTAAAATTTTAATAAATCTCGGATATTGTGATGATAAATCTAACAAAGATTCATATAAATTTAAAGTAACAAGATAATTAACTTTATCTGAATCCATTACTTCAAGTTCAATGATTCCTTTTTTCTCATCACTATAAATTCTATTCTTAGGACTTAGTTTTTCTAAAAGATTACAACTTGATATCATTAGTGTGGAAATAGCACTACAAACAATATCATTTCCATAATCATTATAACCTGCATGTCCTTCTATACGCACTTTTTTAATCGAATTTATATCATTATCGATTAACCAAAAATAACAGGTTGTCATAATATCACCTAAGATTAAGCGTTAATAGCAACAACTTTAACCTTTGTATAAGGTTGACGATGACCTTGTTTCTTGTGATAATTCTTTTTAGATTTGTACTTATAAACGATAATCTTTTTACCTTTACCATGTTTAACTACAGTAGCTTTAACAGTAGCACCCTTAACATATGGAGTACCAACTTTACCTTCTACCATAAGTACTTTATCAAAAACAACTTCACTTTCAGCTTCAACATCAAGCTTTTCAACAAAAAGTTCATCACCTTCAGAAACTTTATATTGCTTTCCGCCAGTTTCGATAATTGCAAACATCATAGCACCTCCTCGATATATTTTTAAGACTCGCCAATGATGGTGGATATAAATCGCTTAAAACCATTTCTGTGCGGTTGCCTATTCGCAACGTTATTATTATACTCCTTTTTTCTCTATTTGTCAATAGATATTTTCATTACTTCAAATTCTTCCACATTAAGATACATTCAGTTGTTGTTTCTGCTTCTTCTCTTGCTAATACATCAGTAGAAGCCAGTAAGTAATCATGAACAAGTGATGACATAAAGTTATTATTATACATCCACCTTGCCACTCCAAAATCCGTTGACTCTGGATTAATCCACTCATTAATCTTTTCCTGAACAACTGGAAGTAATGTTCCCACAAAATCACAAACGATAAAGGCAATCCAAATTGTTACAGCACCAATTGCGATACCTAACACGAAACCAAGAAGACGATTAACACCCTTTAGACCTTCTGATTCGAATGCTTTAGTTAATAACTTCGATAAAATCGCAATTAGAATACTTGCTAAAATCAATAATACCAAGAAGGCAATGATTGTTAAAACATAATAAGTCAATGTTTCTGATAAAACTTGACCTAAAGTCATGCCTTCAGTTTGTGTTCCATCACCAATAACCTTCATCAATAAATCAGTTATAAACTTTGGCATATTTAAGGAATCAGCAAGTGCTTCCGACATTCCTCCTTCCGGAATAGCTTCGGTATAAGGAGATCCTTTTCCATTAAGCCAATTTAAAAAGAAATCATATACTTTATCATTTACGATTGTTGTTCTTAAGAAAGTACGGAAAGGTTTAACTAGAAATAAGGCAATGAAGAATGACGCAAACTTTCTAATTAAATCAAATAAAACTTTAATAAAACCTTTTTTTAATCCGACTAATGCCGCAATAAGAATAATACCAATTACAACATAATCAATAATTGCAAGATTCATATATATACCACCTTTTTTCAAATATTATATCACAAAGGTTAACTTTTTTCAATTTATTTTATTATGAAATCGATTGATAGTTTTATAATTATATGATATAATAACCCCGATAATAGGTGGGAAAAATGTTTTTATATCGATTTTTTGATTATAAGGGAAATATCCCGAATTTTAGTTCGGATTTATTTTCTCTAAATCATATTATTTATATCATATTAGTGCTATTGATTGCTCCAATAGTTTGTATATTACTAAGAAATGTAAGTCATAAGAAATTAGATATTTATTTCAAAGTTTTATCTATATTTATGATTGTATTTGAAATAACTAAAATCACTTGGGAATCATATTATGACATTAAAACTGGGCAAGGATTTAATTATGGAGGAATTCTACCTCTCTATACTTGTTCTCTATTTATCTATACATTATTTTGTGCATCATGGTTTAAGGGAAAAGTAAGAGATTATTCTCTTTCATTTATCACAACTATTGGCCTGGCATCAGGAATTATTGGCGTTATTTATTGTAATGGTTTAAATTACTATCCATTTTGGACATTTGGAGCTTTTTATTCATTGATATTCCATTCCACAATGTTTATTACGGGATTATTAATGTTAATAACAAGATATAAGAAATTACAAACTGAAGATATTTTCTATGGCTGGATTCCTGTAGTTATCTTATCAGTAATCTCAATTCCTGTTAATTACGCTTTCCATTCCGATTACATGCAAATTCATGAGGGTTCCAGTGTTCCATTGTTGGAGAACTTAGGAAAAGTAATGATTTCCAACAATTTAAGACCAATCTTTATAATGATTATGATCTCATCATATCTTATTTTATCATCTGTGGTAACTGGAATATATTTAATTATCCAACGCCTTATAAATAACAAAAACAAAGAACAAATTCAACCAAATGACTAATTAACCATCTATCTATAGTAGATGGTTTTTAATATTCTTAAAATAGATTATCACAAACTTTTTAAAAAAAGTTCTTGCAATTATTGAAGTTATTTGATATAATATTAGTGCTTGATTGAGATAACCTATTTTTGCAGGTATCGTATAATGGCTATTACGCGGCCTTGCCATGGCTGAAATACGGGTTCGATCCCCGCTACCTGCTCCATATTGAATTAATACGGTTAATACATTTGTATTGACCGTTTTTTTATGGAAAAACTCGACACTAAAAAGTGCCGAGTCTTTTTACTTAGTTTCATTTTTCTCTACCAGTTCTTTTTCTTTTTTAGTAGTTTTAGGCTTAGATTTTGGTGCTTGTTTTCGTGGTTTTCTTCCAACATTTTCTTTTTGTTTTTTATTCTTGCGTTCTTCTATTTCTTGATGATTATTTTCAATAATCAAATAATAGCCCTTTAGAATACACAAAAGACTGTCGTTAACGAGAATCACGATACCCAAAACCAATATCACTAAAACAATATATAAAATTTTATATGCAGTTAGAAGAATACTAAATTTTAAATACAACTGGTAAAATCCAAATGTAATCACAATTATTATCTCAAATACTTTTAAGATATCAATGAAAACAAAAATTCTTTGAAGTTTTTTCTTTATTATGTCCATAAAATAATAAATTTTTCATAGGATGAAGGGTTCCTATCTATTAGCTTTGTGCGAGAAGCTAATAATAATCACTTGATTTGCGTAAAAGTTATTATCTAGTTTTATTATTTTGCTTTACTTTTGTTTTTATTTACTTTTCCATCACTAATGTTCTTGATATCATCGTAATTAATCGTTTCATCAATATCATTAAATACGACATTATCATCCTTATCCTTCAAATCATCGAGATCCAAATCGATCATCTTGTTCTTTTCCATTTCTTTCGCGATGATTTCCTCTTCCGTTTCGCCATGAGATTTGTTTACTCGATCTTTCAATTGGATAAACGAAATTCTTTCCGCGATAACATCGATTAAATTTAATCTCATGCCCTCGACATCAATCTTATGTGTCCCAAGCCTACACTTGCATCCAATGATTGAACCAGTACCAACATACTCACAAACGATATCTGCCATCTTATACCAAACATAAATTGGAATTAAATCTGACTCATATTCGTTGTTTTCATTCCGAAACGGCCTAACAACCGATAATAGTAGTTTACTAGACCGAGCTCCCGACTCATGAACCGTTAACTCCGGTTCCATAACTACTCTACCAACCAGTACAACATTATTTAACATCCTTTCCCTCCTTTCTTTATTGATATTATTATTATAATATCAATAAAAGGAATAAGAAAATGGTCTATTTAATAAGATTATGTCCATAATTACAATATTTTATTAAATAGAGCCTAAAATAAATCCATAATTAAAAAAGCCTTGTCATCTTTTCGAAAACAAGGCCTTTTTTTCATAATTTTTATTTTTTTTCAGTTTTTTTCATTATTGAATAGTTCTTCTTCGATTTTTTAATTAAATCTAAGAAGTGATAAGCTTCCGAAATATTCATATTTTGAATAGTAGGAATAATATCATCAAGTTCATAATTATTACTAATCGCTCTACCCAAGTGATTCATCAAAAACTGATTAGAGTCATTTTTCATCATAAATGGTCCAATCCACATTTTCTTTGATCTCTCTAAAGCTTTTTTCTTTAGTTTCCACTTTTTAAAGCTCTTTATTCTTTTGTCTATCGCTTGAGCCACAAATTCTGGATGAAACGCTTCGGAATAGATAAATAAATAAGGATAATCTGGAAAACATTCCGCACCATAATGAAAATCATCATTGATTAAACGATGATTCAAAAGATTTTGAACCCACTTAGTATCAAATCCAAATATTTCATTCAAAATAAAAGCGAAATAATATCTAAATTTAAGAGGATTGTAGTTTTCTTTTGGTAACTTAATACCATAATATAAACTATTCGTTACCGCATTAGATTCATAGAAACTTTTATTCTTAACAACATCATTTGGTTCTTCATCAAGAACATAAGCTGGATTTTTATATTCTTCAAAAGAATATTTATTCATATAATCATTTAAAATATTCTCAAGATCATTACTTGAAATGTCTCCCACAATCACTAAATCCATATTTAGAGGATGATAAAAAGTTTTATATGCCTTATCCAGCATATCTTCACTTATTTCTTTTACATCTTCGACTGTTCCCCCAATTTCTCGACTTAGAGGAGAATTCTTAAACATTGATTTCATGAAATCTAAATAAAATCCATTGATTGGATCATCTTGATACATTAAGATTTCATTAGTAATGACACTTTTTTCGCTCTCCACATTCTCTTTCGTGAAATATGGAGTGAATACTAAATCAATTAATAACTTTAGTCCTTCCGTAAAGTGGCCAATCCCATATAAAGTATAGATAGTATCATAATAAGATGTAAAAGCATTAACATCAAGACCATAGTGATCAAACTCTTTCGTGATATTTCCATCTTTCATATCAAACATCTTATGTTCTAAAAAGTGGGCAATGCCTTTCTTTAGACTAAACACTTCATCATTGATTTTGTATTTCTCATACATCGCTCCAAAATGGACAATTAAACTCACATTATAACTATGATAACTAGGAGTATTATATATTGTCACTTTTAAGCCATTATTTAGTTGGAATTTGGTAATTCGATCAGAAAATTTCTTCATATTCTATTCCTTATTATAAAGAAGATAAATCGTATCGATACTAATCTTTTGGCTCACATTTTTAATATCTTCAACGGTTGTCTTTTCATATATTTCCACTTTTCTTGCGATGTTTTGTTCAAAACCTTCCAACATATCCTCATTTCTTCTAATGTAATTGCTGGAAAAGACTCTTAAAATCGACATTGGAGAATCATATAACGCTAAAGATCCATTCTTCATCTTCATCTTCGCAAGTTCTAGTAATTCTTGGTCAATATTACCATTTTTATAATCATCTAAGATATTTTTAATTAATTTTACCACTTCTTCATATTTATCTTTATTAATCTCAGAATCAATATAAATGATTTGATCTTCTAAATAATTAACTGAATAAATACTATAAGCGAGAGCTTTCTCTTCTCTTATGGTATGCATTAAACTAGAATTATATAACTCACCAAACATCATATTGAATAAATTGAGATGATATATTTCATTAATATTATCACCAATTTTTGTTCTTAATCCAATATGAAGCTTTGCTTGAACGATGTCATCTTCTTCTTTAACTTCATTAATGATAGTCGCAACTTTCCCTTCTTCATTACGGAATGGATAGCGACATTTCGGATTAGGCAGGGTTGAAGGGAGAAAATCACTTAAAACATCATGGTATTTATCTATATCAAAGTCTCCAACAATGAATATCGCTTTTTCACTATTATTCATAAGGTCTTCATAAATATGATAAACATCTTTTTCATCCATCTTATCTAAATCTTCTAAATAACCTAAATTATGATAACTAATGACTTCATCTTTTGCCATTATATCGAATAGCTTATTCATCGCTACATAGTTTTTATCATCATTAAGGCTTTTTAGATATTGATATAGTTCAAATCTTTTTTCATCAACTTCTTTTTTATTAAAAGCTTTATTTTTAAGATTAGGATTAAAAAGAAATTCTTTTAATAAATATATTCCCTCTTTTAAGTAATCTCTATTTTCTTTATTATCGATATAAGATTCATCAATCATCTCTAAACTAACCGATGTGATTCTTTGTTTATATAATGAATTATCCGAAAAAGCAATCCGCGCTGAATATAAATCATCTAAAGCGATAGTTTTCTTTTTCTTAGTGTTATATTTTTTTGTAGTACTTGCTAAAACTGCTAGTAATACATTATATAAAGTAATCTCTTCTTTTTTAAATTCGTTTAAAAATACCATATTAAAAATGATTCTTGAAAAACGAGATGTTCGATATATGAAAATAGGAATACCTTTAATTTCATATTTTTCAAATTTAATATTATCCATATTATATCCTTAGTTATAAAAACACTGCTTATTTAGCAGTGTCTAGAATAATCGCAGCTTCTAAAGCGACTTCCATCATTTTATTAAATGATGTTTGACGTTCAATCGCTGTTGTTTCTTTATGTGTTACGAATGAATCTGATACAGTAAGTAAACATGCACCACGTTTATTTAGGTATTTCGCATTAGCGAATAACGCAAATGATTCCATTTCAACGGCCACAATCTTGCGTTCTTTGATAATATCAAGATTGCCATTACGACGATAGAATACATCAGAAGAATGAATTGTGCCTTCCACAAGTGGATAACCAAGCTTTTTAGCGGCACTTCTTATTACTTCTAGTAAATACGGATCAGATTCTAAAGTATCTTCTTTGTATCCATAAGCTACGTTTGCGTATGATGATTCAGAATATGCTGAACTTGCAAGAATTAAATCATATAAATCAGCTTCTTTAACATAAGATCCACATGAACCAATTCGAATGATGTTTTCAACACCATAAATATCATATAATTCAAATGAATAAATACCAATACTAGGCATTCCCATTCCTGAACCCATAACAGTTACTTTATGGCCTTTATAATAGCCAGTAAAACCAAACATATTACGAACATTATTGATTTTTTCAACATCAGTTAAGAATGTTTTCGCAATAAATTCAGCACGTAAAGGGTCACCAGGCATTAAAACAGTCTTCGCAAATTTATTTTTATCATTAACTTCAATATGAGGAGTAGCCATTTATTTATTCCTTTCATTATATTCTTTGATTATAGCGGCACCAGAACTAGCACCAATTCTTGTTGCACCATTTTCAACCATTATCTCTAAATCAGATAAAGTGCGGATACCACCACTAGCTTTAACTTCCATAGTTTCGGGAATTGATTCCTTCATTAGTTTTACATCTTCCGCTTTAGCGCCACCAGTGCCAAATCCAGTTGATGTCTTAACGAAGTTCGCACCGGCAAGACTTGCCATATGACATACTTCTTTTATTTCTTCTTTATCTAAATAACAAGTTTCAATAATAACTTTAACTAGATTACCATCAGCCGAGTCAACAACCGCTCTAATATCTTCTAAGATATATTCATAATCGTGTTCTTTAGCTTTACCGATATTGATTACCATATCGATTTCTTGAGCTCCATTTAAAACGGCATCTTTAGTTTCAAATGCCTTTGTGGCAGTAGTGTTGGCACCAAGAGGAAAACCAATAACTGTACAAACTTTTACATCACTACCTTTAAGTAACTTTGATGCTAAGCTCACATTAGCGGGATTCACACAAACAGACGCAAAATCATATTCGATTGCTTCGGCACATAGTTTTTTGATATCACTAGTAGTTGCGAAAGCTTTTAATAATGTATGGTCAATTAATTTATTTATCTTTTTCATATTTACACCTTATTTTTTATCTAATAAATCAACGATTCGTAATTCTTCAAAATTGCGATCCACAATCATGAATTTACGTAATTTACCTAAAGTACCTTTAGCACTCTTAGCTTGTTTTGGTTTAATATAGTATAAGTCAGGTAAATAAGCATCAGTCTTTGATAAATATTTATCCATAATACGAAGGAAGTCAACACGACGAATCATGAATTTCTCACCTTCTTCATCTTTGATTAATACAAAATCAAAGTGAGGAGCGAAAACAGTAGGAATACCGAAATTCCAGTCGGTACGAATACCAAATTCGTCATTAGCACGGTCAATAACTGGTGTGCATGGATTAACTTCTTCATCATTATGCATGCATTCATTTAAGTTATCGAGAGTTCTTTGGTACTTACAAATTTCACTTAGATTATTTGTATCATAGAAAATCTTTTCTCCAGGTCCATATTCTTCAAGATATGCTTGTTGGCTAGAAATAAATAAACCATATAAATCAGCCACATTGAAAGTACGAACATCTTCAAATGATTCATGATAAATTGATAAATCAAATGTCTTACATACTTTTTGAGTGAAGTTGATTATCTCTTTAGCCGCAAAGATTGGAATAAGGATTGGTAAGCATAACATAAAGTTAATATTTAAATAACCAGGATCTAACTTATATATTGCCTTAACTTGTGAAACTTTAGTAATCTTGAATTCATATTCAAAACCAAAATCACTATCGTTATAAACAATATCTACTTCGTTTTGATCAGTATAAATATCAAAATTAGGTAAAGATTGAAAATATTCTAATAATTCACGATAATCAATTCTTCCTTTAGGAGTAGGTCTAAAGAAATGAATATTAACAGGAATGTTTTCCATAATTGTTAGTCTCCTTTATTTAAAATATTAATTGTTCAAAAATTCGCATGATAAATTGTAATATAACTAGTCCAATGATTGGTGTGAAATCAAAAAATCCAAAGGCAAGCCATCCTCTAAAAGGATATAACATCCAATTAGATACTTCACGAATCATTAGACCGACTTTTGTATTAAGAACTGGAGGAATCCAGGATAAAATAATACTAATGAAGATGATTCCATTTAATGCCCAAAGAATTATATAAAGAGTAATTAGGACATAATTTAAAATCATCTCTTATTATCCTCATAGTATTGATATAGTGAACCATCTTCAAATTCTTCTTTTCTTGCCATCAAAAACAGGCGAGAATCGAGTTTCATGATTCTTCCGTCTGTCGCATAGACTACACCGGAAATGAATGATAACATTCGATTTGCCTCATCAAGTGATACTTTATCAAATTGAGCAAGAACAGGAAAACCATCAAGAATCATATCACAGATGTTAAATAATGTCTCATCAGTGCTATCTTTGATTGATTCATACTTGATTTTATCAAAAGCAGTCATTCTTGATTGATTTTTAACTTGATTTTGGTCATAACTAGAGATTTTATATTTGTCGCTTTTCTTTTTAAATAAACCCATGATATTATCTCCTTATTTTAAGAAAATGCGTCCTAAACGAATATCAGTTGCCCCACATTCAATCGCAATCTTGTAGTCATTAGACATACCCATTGAAAGGCGGTGACAAGGTGCATATTCCAAATTCATCGCTTCTACTTCTTCTTGAAGTTTCTTCATTTGACGGAATTCTTCTCTTACTTCGTTTTTATCAAATGTTAGTTTAGCGATACACATTAAACCAACTACTCGTATCTTATCACAAGATGCTAGTTGTTTTACAAATGTTGTAAGCTTACTAGCTGGGATTCCTTGTTTGTTAGGTTCTTCCGAAATATTGATTTGGATAAAACAATCAAGAGTTTTTTCGAGTCTCTTATTGAGTTCCACCGCGAGAGAATAACGATCAAGGGAATGAAGGCAATCAATCTTATTCACAATATCTTTAATCTTTCTACTTTGAACCACACCAAAGAAATGCCACTCGACATTTAGATCACTTAATGCTTCATGTTTCTCTAAAAACATATCAGTACGATTTTCACCGAGTTTATTAATACCACAGTTAACTAATTCTCGGGTTTGATCGATATCCATGTATTTAGTGGCAGCGATTAAATTTATATTAGGATAATCTTTTAAAGATTCCTTAACTAAATTAACTTGTTCTTTAATTCCCATAATCACACCTCGTTTTCGGATAGTCCCCTACTTTAATACTATTATACATCTTTTTGGAAGTAAAATCAATTAAAATATAAACAAAAAAATCCTTTGTTTTAGATTTTAAACAAAGGATATTTTATCATTATTTAAAAGGGTCAAATGATGTATCTTCATCAAGTTCACAGATGAATTCGGTTAATAATTCAATGATATCAGAAGAGTCTTTTAAATCACAAACTTCAACTGATGAATGCATATATCTTAGAGGAATACTAACAAGATATGATGGAATTCCCGCTTCTGAATGATAAATATCATCAGTATCTGTGAATGTTCTTGATGGAGCTAGTTCATATTGAACTTCCATATTAAGTTTCTTTGCTGCTTTTTTCATTCTTTCAAACATGATTTGATTCATTTCCGAACCAATACATAAAGCAGGTCCTTTACCAAGTGCTACATTACCACTTAAGTTCTCACGATAAGGAAGATCATTTGCGTATGTTACATCCACAATTAGCGCACAAGTTGGTTTAATTTGGTAGGCGGCAGCGGTTGCCCCACGTCCTGTTGTTTCTTCACCAACCGTTGTCGAAACGTAAACACCGTTTTTAGAACCTCTTTCTTTAACTCTCTTTAGAACTTCTAAACAAATGAAAGCTCCAAGTCTATCATCAAGGGCTCTAGCACTATACATTGTGCCATTTAAAGCTACATAATCATTCATATGAATAACTGGGTCCCCAATATTAACAAGCTTTAGTGTTTCTTCTTTTGATTTAGTACCTAAATCAAGAACTAAATCACTAACTTTGATTTCGTTTTTACCCATATCAGGTAAATAACCAAAAACACCAGGAACTCTTGTGATTTTGCCATCACGTTTAACAATAACTTCAACATGTTGACCAAGATACATATAACTACGAACTCCACCAGTGCGTTCAACACGGCATGTACCATTGTCTTTAATTTCATTTATAACTAGTCCGATTTCATCAATATGGCCAGATAATAATACTTTCATCTTGGCATCAGTATTAATCGCATGAACAACATTATAGTTTTGATGTGTATATACTTTATCAGCGAAACCTTTCATCTCTTCCATCACTAATTTTTGGATTTCTAGTTCATATCCCGATGGAGATGGAGTCTTTAATAATTTTTCTAAGAAATCTTGATTTTTAATTCTTTCCATAATAACCTCATTTCTTTTTAAGCTGGATCGACTTTTTTATATTCTTTTTCAATAACCTTTGGGATTTTCGTAAATTCTTTTTCCCAATAATTATAAAAATCTTTTCTCTTTAATTTTAATACAACATTTTTAAGATCATTTGTTTTCTTAACTTCTTTACCATTTTCAAACCAACCAATAAATTCATATCCCGCAATATGGACTCTTCCTAGATTATCTTTATCAATATTTGATAATGAATTATCTAAAATAACTCCAGGAATATGATCAAGTAAATATTTAATTCGGTAAGAATGCCAGTGATATACCGTTTCACTACTAAAATAGAATAATTTTGTAGTATCAACTAAGGCAGCCCAACTCGAATTGAAGAAATCATCAGCGTGATTATAAGGATTAAATGATGTACATCCTTCATCATTACGCCAGTAAGCGAAGAAACTAATTAAGAAATTTAAGAAATCTAAATACTTATTATTATGATATAAATAACCAATGAAGTTATCTTCTTTTTGGTCTTCTAGTTTTCCTCCTTCAATTGGAGTGAGAAAAAATTTATGGAAATTAAATCCCATTGCATAACAGCTATCCATATTTCCGGCATAGAAGTCCGCAAAAGCATAAAAATCATCGAGATTATTGATATTATTTTTAAGTAAATCACTTTTACCATTATGATTTATGATGAAATTATAGAAATCACCATAAAACATTTTAAATAATGATAATTTAGATTCATATAAATTCTTATTTAATTCTAATAATCCATTTTCCGTTTCAATTTTGAATACTAAATCTTTCATCTTAGGCCCATGTACCATTTCTAAAGATTGGAACAGTTTTACCATCAAATGTTTCAGCAGTGATTTCAAGGTCAGAGGCACCAATCATGAAATCAATATGAATGATAGAATCATTTAGACCAACGCTCTTAAGTTCTTCTTCACTCTTCTTTTCAAAATCACGAATGCAGTCATCAAAACCAGCACCTAATGCCAAGTGGCAACAAGCATTCTCATCATATAAAGTATTGAAGAATAGTAAACCAGTTTGGTTAACAGGTGAATCAAAAGGAACTAAAGCCACTTCCCCAAGACGACTTGCGCCTTCATCCATATTAACAAGTTCTTTTAATATTTCTTTAGTCTTCTCATCACCAAATATTTCAACAACTTTGCCTTCCTCAAAACGGAAACCAAAATCTTTAATTACTGTTCCATATAATGATAATGGTTTAGTCGCATAAACAACACCACTAGCGGTATTTGGATCAGGTGATGTATAACATTCTTCTGTTGGCATATTAGGGTCATAAACAACGCCCTTAACTGTAGCCACACTTCCACCATGGAATAAAGTCTTTCCCGTTAAACCAACTTTAAAATCTGTTCCATTTTTACTCTTATAATGTAATGTTTTAATATTTGCGTTATTTAGGAAATCACATTTTTCATGAATAAAAGCCGCATGTTCTTTCCAGTTCTTAATTGGGTCCCCTTCTAGACGAGTAGTTTTATAAATCGCATCCCAAAGTAATTCTAAAGCTTTTTTATCTTTTTCATTAGGGAACATCTTACGAGCCCATTTAACACCAGGGAAACCAACGATAGTCCATTGATGTTTATTATCAATGGCATCACGGTATTTCTTAAGAACTCTCGCTCTAGCCTGATTTGAAGCCATCATTTTCTTCTTATCAACATCTTTTAAAGCATCAGGGTCATCACTATCAATGAAAATACGTGCGGGAAGAGTCGTAACCATATCTTTCGCTCTTTCTTCCACCCAAGGTTTAACTGTTGATAAAGTTTCTAGTGATTGATATTTAAGATTTAAAACTGTTAAATCATCATCTAACCAATCAACACGAACTTCTTTAGCTTTCGCTTTATAACATTCTTCAACGACCATATGAACAAAATTGCTGTTTTCAATTGAGGCATTAATAATAACACTTTGGTTCTTTTGAACATTAACTCCTTGTCTTACAATTAACTTCGCAAATTTTTTTAAATCACTTTTTTTCATAATAACCCCCATAAAATATATCTACCTTATATTTTAACACAAACAACATAAAAAATAAAACAAAAAATCAGTTTAGATTTTATTCTAAACTGACTTTTTTAAATTATGAAACTTTAGAAATCTTTATACCATCAAGATAATCAATAGCATAATTAACGTATGGTTCAAGTTCAGAGTTTATTATCGCTTTAGCAAGAACAGTTTCCACATTCTTTTGAATAAATCTCTTGATTGGACGAGCTCCATATGTTGTATTATAACTATTATCGATAATATATTTCTTAAGATCCGATGTGAAATTGACATTGATATTTTGTTTTTGAAGTCGATTCTTCAAATCATTTAACATCTTATCAACGATTTTAATTTGAACATCTAAACTTAATGGATCAAACATGACAATTTCATCAATACGATTTAGAAATTCTGGTCTAAAGTGACTACGAACTACTTGCATTACTTCTTCTTTAGCTTCTTTTGAACTATTCTTTTCTAAAAGGATCTCCGAACCTAAATTAGATGTCATAATGATAATCGTATTCTTAAAGTCAACTGTCCTACCTTGAGAATCAGTGATACGGCCATCATCTAATATTTGTAATAGGACATTAAAGATATCACGATGGGCTTTTTCCACTTCATCAAATAAAACAATGGAATATGGTTTACGACGAACGGCTTCCGTTAACTGTCCACCTTCATCATAACCAACATATCCTGGAGGCGCTCCAATCAAACGTGAAACAGAATGTGGTTCCATATATTCACTCATATCGAAACGGACGATATGACTTTCACTATCAAACAAAGCTTCCGCTAGACTCTTACATACTTCTGTCTTACCAACACCAGTAGGACCCAAAAACAAAAATGAACCAATTGGACGATTTTCGTCTTTAATTCCCGCTCTTTGCCTAATTATCGCATCACTTACAAGCTCTAAGGCTTCATCTTGACCAATAACACGTCGAGCCAAAGTGTCTTTTAAGCCTAATAGTTTCTCTTTATCACCTTTCACTAGTTTATTAACTGGAATGCCGGTTGCTTCACTAATGATACGGGCAATATCATTTTCTGTCACAATTTCACTAATTAGTTTTTCATTCTTGTTTTCTTCCTTATAATCTTGCAAAGTCTTTTCTAAAACAGGAATGATTTGATATTGTAACTTAGCGGCTTTTTCATAATCACCTTTACTCATCGCTTCTTCGTAATTATGACGAGCATTTTCTAATTCTTTTTGTTTTTGTTTTAATTCTTCAACGTCTTTCTTTTCTTTTTGCCACTGAATAGTGAGTTTGTTCTCTAATTCTTTTTTCTCTTTTAATTCTTCTTCAATCTTTTGAAGACGATCACGACTTACTTTATCAGTTTCTTTTGATAAAGCCGTACGCTCTATTTCTAGCTGCATGATTTGTCTTTTCACTAAATCAAGTTCATTTGGCATTGAATTCATTTCTGTTCTAATAGATGCACAAGCTTCATCAATTAAATCAATGGCTTTATCAGGCAAAAATCTATCGGTAATATAACGGTTAGATAATGTGGCGGCTGAAACAATCGCATTATCACTAATACGAACGCCATGGAAAACTTCAAAACGCTCTTTCAAACCTCTTAAGATACTAATAGTATCTTCAACAGTTGGTTCATCAATCATAACTTTTTGGAATCTTCTTTCTAGTGCACTATCTTTTTCAATATATTCACGGTACTCATTTAAAGTAGTGGCACCAATACAGTGGAGTTCCCCACGGGCAAGCATTGGTTTTAACATATTTGAAGCGTCCAAAGCACCATCTGCTTTACCCGCTCCCACAATCAAATGAATTTCATCAATAAACATGATGATTTCCCCATTTGATTCCTTAATTTTATTTAAAACTGCTTTTAAACGCTCTTCAAATTCCCCACGGTACTTCGCACCGGCAACCAAAGCTCCCATATCAAGTTCATATATCTTACAACCTTTTAGGTTATTAGGTACATCTTCTTTCACGATACGTGTTGCTAGACCTTCAATAATCGCGGTCTTACCAACACCAGGTAAACCAATTAGGATTGGGTTATTTTTCGTTTTTCTAGCAAGTATTTTAATTATACGTAATATTTCATCTTCACGACCAATTACAGGATCTATTTTTCCAGCCTTGACCGCTTCTGTCACATCACGTCCAAACTTTTCAAGGATGTTTTCATCTTTTGAATAATCTTCCATTTCCATAATAATTAGCCTCCGTTCTTTATAATTAGCACTCTACACACCTAAGTGCTAATTATATTATAGTCCTTTTATTTTATATGTCAATAGAACTAATAAAAAAAGTTATTTCGTTTTAAATTTAATAACGAAATAACTATTTTTGTCATTATTTATTTAGTTAATTGTGACACAATTTCATCAGCGATTAACTTCATTCCACTAGTTAATGGATGGGCTGAATCAACTAAATCATTTGTTAAATCAACTTCTGCGAGATCAATAACTTTTAGATTATATTTAGCCGCAAGTATTCTTATATCATTATTATATATTACTCTATTATCATTAGTATATAAATTACTTACTGGTAAAGTACATAATAAGATTTCCGCTTCTGGACATAAAGACTGAGTTTTAGTGATTGTTTCTTCATAACCACTCTTGAATTCAGCTTCGGATACATATTTACTGCCACAGTCATTAGAACCCATATAGATAATAATAACATCTGGTCTTTCTTCTCCAACAACTAACTTCTTCAAACGATTGATGTCCGATGAAGCACTAGTTCCTGTGCTTGATGCCGCACATGAACCAGAATATGAATTATTGATAAATAATCCTCCACCTAAACGGTTGATTGTCATCATCCACCAAGTCATATTAACATCATAAACATCAGCGGTTGGATATGGATAGAAACATGCATATCCTTTTGGAATATAATCTTGATATGTGGAAATAGAATCTCCAATAATACTAAATTTCTTACCTAAATATTTACTTTCACCTTTTTTGTATTTAGCAGTAATATCTGTATCTACTTTAATATTGTAATTAGGTTTATCCCAACCAGTGAACCTATATCCTTCAACAGCTGGAGGAATTGGATAAACGGTACTACCACCTTTCAATACTTTCGCCGTTTTGATTAAGTTTCCATCTTTATCTAGGAAACGAACAGTGCAAACATCAATAACGTTCGCTTCTGATTCGGTGATTCCGACAACGCCTTCACCAGTAACTCTAATTAAGCCATTAACAGTGATGCCAGAATTAGATTTATTAACACCAGTTATAATACAAACTCCGGCTTTCTTTCCTGTAATTGAGCTATATTGGGAGATAGTCGCAACACTTTCATCACTACTGCTCCAATCATAATTCGTATTTCCCGATGGAACACCAGCTGGAAGAATCGGTTGGAAAACAGTTGTATTTGGATTCAATGAATGAGGGAACGAATTAATACTTGAAAAATGAGCAGTCGCATCAGGAAGTACTATAGGATTATGCACTTCTGTTTCTAAGAATCTTGCATATAAATTAATATCTCCAAATGAATCATCACTAACTACTGTATATGGATATAAAGAAATAGTCGAAACAAACCAACCAATAAAATAATAACCATCTTTTTCAGGGGTTGGAAGAGTTGCCCCAATTCCTGATTTGTATGTTTTTGGTTCTAAATCCAAAACTGTTCCATCTGCATCATAATACTTAATATTGTAAGTCTCTCCTATCTTTTTACCTTTGATCACTAAATCACGAGTTACATATTGATACTCAAGTGATGACCAAGCATATTCATCTTCAAGAATAGGAAGAGTTGCACTCTTTCCATATTCAACTTCTTCTTCTTTAAAGACATTATTTTTATAATCAGTGAACTTAACTGTGAATTTCTTCCAAACCCTCGTTAGATGAGATTCATAAACAACTTCACTATCTTTTTCTTCAACTAAAGTATCTTCCCATACATATTTTAAGACACCATCTTCAATATCATCATATTTAGGATATTCTACTTTATCAAGGAAATTTATAATTTTCGAACTTACAATTTCCTCATCCACAATAAATGTGTATTTTTTCTTCCTTGCTTTTAAAGTTGCGGTAAAAATCATATCACTATCGATTTTTTCTGGTAACTTTTTATCCCATTCATAGTAATATCCTTCTTCAGGATTTAATTCTGGGAATTCAAGTTTGTCATCTTTAGTTACTTCTAATTCTTGAACTACTTCACTACCATTATAAAATCTAACTAGGTATTTAACAACAACTTCTGCTTTACAACCAATATAAAGAACAGAAATCATTAAAACTAAAAAGATAAATAAGACTTTTTTCATAATGAAATCCTCCATATATTTTATTATACACTTTTGTCTTTATTATGTAAATAAACGAAAAACTAATAACATATAAAAAAGATATGGCAGGGCCATATCTTATAAATCATGTTTGAATGATGCAAATGTTTTAACTTTCTTCATATCATATTTTTGATAATAGTCTTTTACAATTGGAGACATATCAAAATCAAAGCTAGTATTGATATATTTAACATCATTCTTCTGACATAATTTAAATAATTCATTTTGAAGAATTCCCGCAAGACCAATATTTTGGTATTTTCTATTCACCACAAAACTAATTAAATCAACAGAATCACTCTTAACACTAGCTTTATGATATACATAAGCAATCGATGGAACAATCGCAAATTTAGCCTTAACTAAGAATTTAGCGAGACTAGGAATCGCAAGTAAAAACGCTACTACATCATTATCTTTATCAAGAACAACAAGATAATAAGTAGAAACATTATATTTAGTATCAATAAATCCTTTAAAGAGATTAATTAAATCCGATATTTCATCTTCACTTAATGTATTAAATGAATATAAATATTCAATATTCTTTACTCTTAAAGAGATAGATTTATTGATATAATCAATTAAATTTGTATTCTTATTAACTTTTGTAAAAGATTCTAGTTTTAAATTATATCTTTTTAAAATTGCCTGAGCGATTCCATCAGCTCTTTCATCAAGAGTTTGTGGGATTGTTATGCGATAAGAATTCCAAGAATTATCCAAAACAAAATTTAATTTTTTTAAGTGTTCTATTTGATAAGGGTTGTTGTAACGAGCATTATAGATTGAGAAGTCATCATATCCATAAGTAAGTAATCCATAATGGTCAAATTGGTTAAATCCCATTTCACCCACAATCGTTGTAAGACCATTTTCAATAGCGATTTGTTTAATCTTATTAAATATGGCATCACTTACATCAAAATTATTAATTACATCATATCTAAAGAATCTAATTTCTTTTGTATTATGTTCATCGTTATAGCGATGATTGATGATTGTCGCAAAACGACCAACAACTTTTATATCATCAAAGCATAGAAATAGTCGACATTCACAATAATCAAAAGAAGTATTGTGAGCAGGATTAAACGTACCATTCTCTTCATTAATGAAAGGAACGTAATAAGGGCTACTTTTATATAATTGATTAGGAAAATCAAAAAACTGTTTCTGATCTACTTTATTTAAGACTTCTCTTATCGTAATCATCTATTTCACTCTTCTTCCTCGTCTTCGTCAATGTGTTCAACAACAATTCTTATTTGTTCAACACGAACACCTTGAACTTTAAGCACTTTTACATGTAAGATGGTGCTTTCATTGGTAAAGTCAAATTCATCACCAGCTTTAGGAAAATCATCTAAGACTTCCGTACACCATCCAGCGACTGTTGAATAAGCACATTCATAATCACCTTTATCATATTCAACCATTTCAAACATATCATCAAGATTCATGTCACCATCAACTAAGAAATTGTCTTCTTTCGTTTCGGTGATTGGTTCTTCGATAGTATCCATTTCATCCCAAATATCTCCAACGATTTCTTCTAAGATATCTTCAAGAGTAATGATACCTAAAGTGCCTCCAAACTCATCAACCACAATCGCAATATGTGTTCCTGTGTCTTTGAAGAGTTTAAGCAAACTTGTTAAAGATTTGGTTTTATGAACAAGAATTGGTTTTTGTAATAAAGAACGAATATTAACTTTTTTACCATTTAATACTGATAATATAAGTTTCTTAGTATTTAATATACCAATGATATTATCAATATTATCTTCATATACTAAAAGACGTGAATATGTAAAGATATTTTCATCTTTTAGTAATTCACTAATATCATCATTAATGTCAAATGAAGCAACGTCAACCCGTGGTTTCATGATTTCTTCAGCGATTGTATCTTTTAACTCAATCGCACTAGTTACCAGTTCTTTAGTTTCATCATCGATGTAACCATCTTCTTCAACCGCTTCAATCATATTGATTAATTCTTCACCACTAGTGTCTTCTTCTTCATCTTCTTTCTTTGGAGTCCAAATTGGAGCTAAAAGATTTAAGAACTTTGTCATCACGAAGACAATTGGTTTAAAGATAATCTCAAAGAAACGAATTGGAGCTACAAAGGCCATTGAAACACCAACTGCGAACTTTGACAAAATTGTTTTTGGTGTAATCTCACCAAAGACTAAGATGATACTTGTGATAAAGATACCAGCCATTAGTGCTGGATCATTACCAGGCCAATGACGCATAAAGATAACAGTCATTAGTGATGACGCGGCGATATTAACTAAATTATTACCAATTAATATCGTACTAATTAGAGTTGGGAAGTTTTCGGCATAGAACCAAGCTTTTTGAGCTTTCTTATTGCCTCCTTCTGCCATCTTCTTTAGTCTTATCTTATTAGCCATTGAGTACGCAATTTCTGATCCTGAGAAGAAACCAGACATAACAACACACAAAATAAGAAGGATAATGATAATCGGATCAGCCATTATACTGCCTCCTCTTTCATATCGATATTCTTGTCGTCATTTGTGCCTTTTTCATCGATATCAGAAACTAGTTCTTCCAAAACGTCTTTCATTGTGACCATACCGATTGTATGTCTTCTTTCTTTTACAATCGCAATATGAGTCTTATGTTCTTTGAATCCTTCAAAGATTTCATCTAATTTGACTTTTGGACTAACATAATATGGTTTCTTAAGACAATTTCTAACATTTACTTTTGGATCTTTCCATAATTCTTTTAAATAAGAACGAACATGTAAAATACCAATTATATTATCAATACTTCCTTGATAAACAGGAATTCTTGAATAATTAGTAGTTGATAGAAATTTCTTTAAGTATTTATTATTACATTTATTGATATCAAGAGCGACGATGTTTTCTTTTTTCGTTAAAACTTCACCAACAACTGTCTCTCCAAAGTCGACAGCAGCGATGATTATTTCACTCTCTTCTTCATCAATGATTCCTTCATGACTGATTTTATCAACAACATCTTGGAAATCATCATCAGTAAAGTTATCTTCTTCATGTTTAGTGTTGATTATTTTTCTAATTAGTTTAACGAATAAACTAAAGAAAATATCAATCGGATATAAAACATAAATAAAGAACCACAAAACAAACGAAGAATTAATTGCCCATTTATCAGCGTTAACCTTGGCAATATTCTTTGGAATGATCTCACTAAAAGTGAATACTAAAATCGTACTCACGATAGTCGCTACTAAACTTCCGGTATCGGCGTTATTTAAGAGAATTGTGAATAACAATGTTGCAATAACAGAAATTGATACGTGGATAATGTTAGTGGCGGTTAGTGTTGCGATAATCATGTCATCAAAATGATCGATTAATTTAAGCGTTGCTTTAGCGCGCTTATTATTATCATCAGCCCAAACTTTAATCTTATAACGATTACAGTTGGAATAAGCTACTTCACTTCCTGCAAAGAACGCTGCGATAATTATTAATCCAAAGATTAATAAATAGGACAGAGGGGAGGAAGGAT
>JAEEGL010529426.1_pt1 | contig 27218 bp, 22 predicted proteins | sample 9134231 | NCBI WGS metagenome assembly JAEEGL01 (sample SAMN16246548, study PRJNA631951) | gut metagenome | biome: gut microbiome; feature: rumen; material: fiber-attached | host: Bos | place: Iran: Karaj | collected 2018-10 | reverse complement strand
ATGCCGCAGACACAGGGGCGTCTGAAAGCAGCACTGTGGCAGATGAGACCATAAATACAGGCACCGAGCCCGCAGCTAAAGCTGTCTGAAAGGAGAAAACGCATTGGCAGAAGTATATACACCATCCGAGTATGCCGTCGGGATGCTGGACGAGTTCAAAAAGGATTATCAAAAAATGAAGGAACGGTGTGTTCTCTTTGAGCAGGAACACGAAGGGTTCTGCCGACGGCTTGGTCTGAATCAGGATGATTTCGATACTGAAAAGCACCCGGATCACCCGGAGCCCAAAGCGTTTCAGCTTGCGAAATTATCTGATCGCGATCAGCATATGCTCAGCGGGTATTTGGCTGACCGGGAGAAGATGTACATTTTGGAACAGTGCGTCCGAAATATCCCGGAGGAAGATGTTCGCAGCATGGCGGAGGCATATTATCTTGAACGGAAAACACAGCCAGAAATCGCAGCTAAGATGGGCCGCACCAAAAGCTATGTGTCTAAAAAACTGGATAGGGTTGAGAAAGGAACCATGGCCGAGACAGTTGACCGCTATTTGGCGTGGAAGTACGGCGTTCCTGGCGGCAAAAGCTGTTTCTGGGCCGGAGAATGGGAAAAGAGATAACGATGAAACCGCGACAACCGGCAGCGGAACGACTGTCACGCTGACGGCGGATGCGACGCTTGCGGTTACGAACCATCTGAATGCGATCGGGCCGACGAATGTATCGCTTGCGACGCGGCCGTTCCTTTGGATGCTGCTCTTCGGCCTTGCGCTGCTGACGGGCGTTGCGGTACCTGTGTACATCAAAAAACGCAAAGAGAATAACGCATAAGACGACGGCAAACGACAAGCCCCCGGAGAATTGGTTTCGTCCATTCTCCGGGGACTTTGGCTTTCCTTTCGGGTGTGCTGATGCGGCTCGGCGGCTGTTACGCCTGCTCGGCGCCGATGGCGTTCAGATCAACGTCCTTGGTTTCCTTGAGGTTTTTGCGCACGAACAGGATCACAAAGACCATGATCGGGACAAAGAATGCAAGCTGCAGCAGGCCGATGTTCAGCGAGCCGATGAACTGGTAGCAGATGCCAATAATCATGGTCAGCAGCATGTTCGTGATGGCGGTATACTGGATGAGGCCGAGCACGGTCGCGCGCATTTCGGTCGGCGCGGACTCGGACGGGACGACGAGGAACAGCAGGTCGGAGAACGACCACAGTCCGCCGTACATAATGCCGTTGGCCAAGGCAAGCAGGATCGGGTGCATACCGAGCACGGCGGCGACGACGAACACGGCTTCGCCGACGAGCGCGACGATGCCGAAGATGACGCCGGATTTTTTACGGCCGAGCCAGTCGGTCAAGAAGCCGCTGAAGAACGCGCACACGGCGTACACGATCGGCTCGACGATGTAGAACGTGTTCATGTCGGCGTCGGACTGGCCGTAAGCGAGCATCGTTTCGGCGGCATAGCCGGTCAGCGCAACGGCACATTCAAACAGCACGAGCACAAGCAGCAGCATCTTGAGCTGCTTATGCGAGAAGATGTATTTGACCGCCGCTTTGATGCCGCCGTTCTGCGCCGACTTTGTCTTTTCGGCGTCAGCAGCCGCCTTGCGGTCGGCCTCGGAGGTTTCGAGGTACTCGATGCGGCGGCGCAGATACACCGGCGTTTCTTTCGTGAGGAAGATGCACGCGACGCCGATGACCAGCGCGATGATCACCGGAATCAGATAGACCATGCGCCAGGTGGATAGGTTATTCGGATCGTAAAAGATCGTGCGGAAGACGCCGATCAGCGACACGGACAACAGCCCAATGCCCTTGGTGACGCTGCAGATCTTCGCGCGGTGCTTTTTCGGCGCGACCTCCATGATGTAAATGACTTGCATATCGTTCGGGGTGAAGAAACCCCAGCACATGGAACCGACGATGAACCAGATATAGTTCGTCGCCAGCATACAGATCAGCAAGCCGACGCCCATGCCGATGGTATTGACGACAAGGAAGATCTTGCGGCCGAACCGGTCGGACAGCGTCTTATACAGCGGCAGCAGCGCCGTGATGATGTAGGTCGGGATCGTGGCAATCGCCATTTTGCTGACGGCGGACGCATACTCCGGCGCGGCGGCGTCCGCGTTCGGCACCTTGAACAGATCGAAGATCATGTACGGGCGCATGACGCCCATGTTCGAGGTGATCTCGTCCGCGATATACACAATCGTCAGCACGACGATGATCACGGACATGTACTTTAAGAAGGCAAGGCTTTTCTTTTCCTTGCTGCGAAGCTTAACAAGCTCGGCCTGTTCCTTCGCGCGACGGACACTTTCCATTTCCGGTTACTCCTTTCCGATCTGCGTACATTTTTCACGTATTTTACATTGTAACACGTTTTACTGAAAAAGCAAGATGAATTACAGGATAAGACGGCATAAAAAAGCCCTGCGGTGTCGCCGCAGGGCGATAGGCTCGGCGGGATCAGGCTTGTGCCGCAGCGTTTCCGGCGTCGGCGGGTGCGGCAGGTGCCTCCGCCTTGGCGGGCGGTGCGAATCGGCAATACAGGTACAGGAAAATGACGACGCCCATTTCGCCGACCATGCGGAAGAAGAAGCTGAGGTACGGCGTGCCGGTGACGGAGCCGAGCGCGGTAAACACGGTCAGCACAACGCCGCCGAGAAACAGATACGGCGTGCGGTACTTTCCCCAGACGACGGCGCCGACAAGCACGAGTGCCAGCATCGCGGCATTTGTCACCATCGTGGAGATCGAGTCGGCGAGCTTGGCAGTGGATGGCGCGGACGTGAATCGGATGATGCCCGCGATATAGTTCGGCTCCAGCACGGTCAGAACCGCAGAGACGGTTCCGGCGGCGAGCAGCGCCACGGTAAAGGTCCATACGCTGAGCATGATGTTCTTTTTCAAACGCAGCGCATAGCCGCAGACCGGGAACAGCAGCGGGAGCAGCAGGGCGCGGGCGAGCAGCCGGACGCGGCTGAGAGGCGCGAGCACCATCACCGGCAGGAACGCGCCGCAGGCGATCACAAGCGCATCCGTCAAAAGACCGAGCGCCACAAGGCCGCTCAGCAGGCTGATGCGGGACGCCAAGGCGCGATCCCGGGCGGCGCGGCGCAGCGCGGCCTCCTGGAAGAGCCGGAAGGTCAGCGCGGCTTCGACCGTGACGATGAACCACATCAGCGGCGGATAATATTTCAAAATAAAATTGAGCATAGCATCACTCACGTTCTTTATTGCTTTTACTATGCCATAACGGCGGCAAAATAGTCAAGTCTAATATGCCGGTTTTAGGCGGCCTCCTTTTTTTCGATGCGTTTTTCCGCCAGCATCAGCGTAAGCAGCTGCGCATAGATGAATATGACGGTGAGCAGCACCGTAACGCGGTTGGACCGGAGCGTTAAAAACGTGACGACGGCATAAACGACAAACTCGTTGAGCAGAAGCAGCCAGACTTGCCGTATATTGACGGCGGCGCGGTTCGACCAGCGCACCGTCAGCGCAAGGCAGGCAAAGTACAGCAGCAGCGACACGACGACCCAAATGGCCTTCTGCAAGGCGTCCACCTCCGGCTCGCGCATGAACTCAAGGCCGTTGGTGATGTTGGTCAGGCTGAGGATCAGCACGATATGCAGCAGCATATAGGCCGTGGAACGGTTTTCCCGGCTGCGGTCCAGCAGCTTGTCGTAGACGATGCCGTAGCTGAAGAACAGCCCGGCGACGACGAGAAAGCTCATCAGAGAAAAATAGAGCGTCGGGAAGCTGAAGCCCTCGGAAAAGTACCCTGCGACGGAGATGACCATTTCTCCGAACGTGAACACGACATAGAGCATCATGCGCTCGGTTAAATGCTCAAAATGCACGGGCGCATGGATCAGGAACATGCCGACAAACCCGATGATCATCGCCCATGCGCCGAACGCATAGCCGGTGACGCGATAGATCGGCACGGATCCGAGCGCGACGGCGGCCTGCACGAGCAGCAGCAGAATAAATTGAATGATCACCTTGCGGGAGGCGGGATCGCTTTGCTCGCGGAGCTTCCAGGCGTATTGCCCGGCGAGGTTCAAAAAGATCAGCACCCATGCGGACATGTAAGCCAGATAGTTGGCGCCCCAATCGTTGACCGTGTTCGTGCCGATGAAGTAAAGCAGGAACATGTTGACGAGCATCATCAGCTTTTCGGCGATGCCGTTCTTTCCGAAACGGTTGATGAAAAGCACGGAGTGATACCAGATTTGCAGGATGATCAGCGAGGTCGAAAGATACGTGAACAGCGTATCGCCGGTGACAAAGCCGTTTTCGATCTGATCCATCAGCGAATTGTTGCGGCCGATCAGATAAACGAAGATCAGATCATAGATCAGCTCGATATACTCGACCTTCTTTTCGGAAAAGGTCCCCTTCAGCATTTCCATGGAACGCGCTCTCCTTTTTACGCCGCCGCGCCGATCCGCGAAAGCAAAAGCAGCAGCATGCAGAGCAGGAAGGTGCCGACGACCATCAGCGCAAAGCTGACATACCATTTGCCGTTCTTGTTGTAGCCGTAAAAATCCTCCCACCGCGCGGGCTTTCGCACGACGACCTGCCACAGATAAAATGCGCCGTACAGCAGCACCGGCACAAGGCCGAGCAGCGCGGTGCTGAAATGCAGCGCATAGTCGCGTTCCCCAAAGCAGAACGATCCGATGGCGAGCAGCGGCGCGATCAGATGCAGGTACAGATCCTGCCCTTGAAAGAGCACCTTATAGCCGAGCGTCGGGCCCAAGAACACCAGAACCGTGACAAGCGTGACGGCAACGGCAGCGGTGCCCATGTATTTCAAAAGCCACGCGCCGTAAGCCATCGGCGCGCCCGGCGAAACCAGAACGGCAAACGCGCCCGCGGCACAGAGGATATTGGACAGCACGGTAAAATAGCGCAGCGCCGTAAAGCCGGTGGCAAAATCCCATTTCCGATCCTTTCGGAAATAATGCAGCAGACATGCCTCCATGCCGCAGACCAGCACGGCGTTGATCAGCCGATCCAAAACCATAGCCCCCTCCTGTTTCGATTGCAAACGATATATTTTGATATATACAGTATAGCAAATTCGATCTGCGCAGACAACAAAAACCGCGCAATATTTTTACAGCGTTCATAATCCTGCGGCGCGGCGGCACAAGAAAACAAAACAACCTTCCGAAAAGCCCTTGCCCGAACATGAATTTTCCTATATAATTTTATTCGGAACCGCAAAACGGTGCGATCCCGATTTTGAAAACGTGACAAGGAGGACCTGCTATGGAAATACTGTCTCAACTGAACAGTCCGTTCCTGTACGCGGTCTGCGGCGGCATCATTCTGTTCGTCGCGGTGATCTGCGTCGTCTTTGCCGTCCGCGCGTATCGGACGGGCAAGGCGCTCGGCATCGACACGGAAAAAATGAAGCGTGTGATCACGGCGAGCGCCACGTTTGCCGTTCTGCCGAGCGTCGGCATCCTGCTCGGCGTGATCGCGCTGTCGGGCAGTCTCGGTACGCCGTGGCCGTGGCTGCGGCTGTCGGTGATCGGCGCGCTGCACTATGAAACGCAGGTCGCGGAGGCGGCGGCGGAATCCGTCGGCATCGGCGGACTGGCGCTTGCAAACATGACGCCGGAAGCGTTCTCCACGATTGCGCTGCTGATGAGCTTTTGCATTATGTGGGGCATGGTGCTGGTGATCTTTAACGGCAAGGCATATTCCAAACGCCTTGCTGCGCCCAAGACGCTCGAAAGAGACGCGGCCTCCGGCAAAAAGAAGGGCGGGCTTGCCGCCTTCGGCGACAGCGCCATGACGGCAATGTTCATCGGCCTCGTTTCGGCGTATATCGCCAGCTATATCGGGCAGATCGTTTCGGGCAACGGCTTGTTCACGTTCACCGGCAGCTGGCTTCCGCTGGCGGTGGCGGTCGTGGCCGCGCTCGCAATGGCGGTGTTTATCAAGATCAAGGAAGCGAAGCACGCGGACTGGATCGACAGCTTTTCCGTTGCGGGGAGCATGCTGATTGCAATGACCGCGGCGATCTTCCTCGGCAAGCTGCTGTAAGGGGGTGAACGGCATGAAGGAATCCATGAACCGACAGGAAGCGTATGAAAGCTACCTCAACACGACGCACGCACTCGGCCGTATCCTGACCGCGGCTGTACTGGTGCTGCTGCTCGCCGCGCCGTTTGTCATCGGTGTTTACCTCGGCGCGCTGCCGAATATCCCCGCCGCGATGAAGGCGTTCGTCGGCGTCGGGCTCGTCTACCTCATCAGCGGCATCGTAGAATACCTGATCTACGTGCCGATGCTTGGGGCGGGCGGCAGCTACCTCGCGTTCATCACCGGCAATCTGATCAACATGAAAATCCCGTGCGCGATCAACGCCCGCGACATCGTCGGCGTCAAGAGCGGCACGCCGGAAAATGAGATCATTGCGACGCTGTCGATTGCCACCTCTTCGCTTGTGACGATTGTGGTGCTTGCGCTCGGCGTGCTGCTGATGATCCCGCTGCAGCCGATCCTGCAATCCCCGACGCTGCAGCCCGCGTTTGAGAACGTCGTTCCCGCGCTGTTCGGCGCGATGGCCTGCAAGTATTACCGCTCCAACCGCGTCGTCGCACTGATCGTGCTCGGCGTGATGTCGCTGCTATTCGTGCTGGTGCCGTCCTTGATCGGTTCCACAAGCATGATGGTGATTCCGAGCGGCGGTCTTGCGATCCTGCTGGCCTACCTCAGCTTCCGCAAGCAGCAGAAAAACGGGGAGGTGTCCGCATGATCGTACTGTATCTTCTGCTTGGCGCGCTCGGCGTCTTGCTGCTGCTGGTGCTGATCGCCGTGCTCCGCACGCTGCTGACGGGCAGCAAGACCGCCGACTGGGAGCCTCGCCGCGACCCCGCGCGCGAAAAGGCGTATGCGGAAAAGCTCGCCGAAATGGTGCGGTATGAGACGGTTTCGTATAAGGGACATATACAGCGTGAGAAGTTTCTCGGCTTCCACGCGCTGCTCGAAACGTTGTTCCCGCTTGTACATGCGAACCTTGAAAAGACCGAGATCGACGGCAGCCTGCTCTATTATTGGAAAGGCCGTCGCCACGACAAGCCGATTGTCCTGATGGGGCATCAGGATGTTGTTCCCGCGGAGGGTAAATGGCAGCATGAGCCGTTTTCCGGCGACATCGAGGATGGCAAGGTATGGGGCCGCGGCAGCGCCGACACGAAATGCTCGGTCATGGCGTTTTTGCAGGCGGTCGAGGAGCTGCTGGCCGAGGGCTATGTGCCGGAGCAGGACGTGTACTTGTCGTCGTCCAACACCGAGGAGATCGGCGAGGAGGGCTGTCCGAAGCTCGTGCGGGAAATGGAACGGCGCGGCGTGAAGCCGTATTTGGTCAACGACGAGGGCGGCTCGATCGTGACCGAGCCGATGGCGGGGCTGAAGGGCAATTTTGCGATGGTCGGCGTGCTCGAAAAAGGACAGGGCAATCTGCAGATCATCGCGCGGTCGAACGGCGGTCATTCCAGCTATCCGCCGAAGAATTCTCCGATCGTGCGGCTGTCGAAATTCGTCTGCGATCTCGATAAGTACAGCCCGATGCGCTCCGAAATGAACCGGCAGGCGGCGGAGATGTTTACCAATATGGCGCCCTACGGCCCGTTCTGGATGCGGCTGCTGTTCGGGAACCTGTGGCTGTTCAAGCCGCTGCTCGTTTTGCTGATGCCGTCGATTTCCGCACAGGCCGCGGCGCTGCTGCGCACGACCGTCGCGCCGACGATGCAGACCGGCTCGGACGGCTGCAACGTCCTCCCGCAGGAGGCGACGCTGACGCTGAACCTGCGCTACATCCCGCATCAGAACATGGAGGAAAGCAACGCGGCGATCATCGCGCTTGCGAAAAAGTACGATCTCGAGGTGCGCGTGCTCGACGCCTACCCGTCTTGCGAGCCGGTCGATTCCGGCAGCGAGGCGTTCCGGTTCGTGACCGAAACGATCCAGGAGGTATTCCCCAAGCTGCCCGTGATCCCATACGTAATGACCGGCGGTACCGATGCGCGCCACTATCAGCGGATCTGTCCGGACTGCATCCGCTTCTCCCCGGTCGTTTACGGTCCTGCGCAGATGAAGGGCATGCACGGCCTGAACGAAAATCTCGACACCTACAGTCTGCCCGGTGCGGTCGATTATTACAAGACGCTGATCCGGAAAAACCGGTAAATCGAATATCGCTATACGCCTTGCGGACCCGCAAACGCGGGTCCGCGGCGCGTCCTATGCCCGCCGCGGCAGGGACGGGGATAATATCGGGACAGACTGTGCTTTATATTCAGATTAAAATAAGAAAAAATTGCGAATTTTACAGAGAAGGTATTGCATGTTTTCTCTAAGGTGCGATATACTAACATGCGTAAAGGTATACACAGTTTTTTTCGTGTGCCCGAAAACAGCCGCATGGAATCTTTTATGTGCTGTACCGCAAAAAGGCTGATTTTTTGACGGCTTTGTTGATGAAGAATATGGTATGCTGTATGCAAACTGGCGAGCCGTATAGGCAGCAGTATGTTTATCGTGCGGGTGGCATGGCAGGTCGGCACAGGCAAAAGCGAAACAACAAGGGAACATAACCATGGAAGACGTGATCACAACCATCTCCGAAGAGCCCGTCGAAGCGGCGCCGGAAACCCCGGCCGCCGACGAAGCTGTGGATAAGGCAAAGCTGACGGAGAAAAAACAAAAGAAGCTGCAGAAGCGGATTCACAGCAGCGAGCGCGGGGTCAAGTCGTATCAGTATTTTCTGCTGCGGGTATTGATCTTCATTGTCGTGGTCTGGGTGCTGTTCTTCAAGATCATCGGCATCGTGATCAATCCGACCGAGGATATGTATCCGCGTGTGGATGCAGGCGATATGGTGCTGTTCTACCGGCTCGACCGTGACGTTTCGGCACAGGATGTCATCGTGATCGAGAAATCGACGCCGGATCAGCCGGAGCCGCAGATCATGGTGCTGCGCGTTGTTGCTGTCACCGGTGATACCGTGGAGATTTCGGACGGCGAACGTCTGATCGTCAACGGCAACACGATGATCGAGAAGAATATCTTCTATCCCACGCCGCGCTATGAGGGCTTTGTCGAGTATCCGCTCACGCTCGGCGAGGATGAATGCTTCGTCCTGGCGGACAGCCGCGACGGCGGCAGCGACAGCCGCTATTTCGGCGTCGTGAAAAAGAGCGAGATCCTCGGCTCGGTCATCACCATCGTTCGTCGGAATCAGCTCTAAGCGTCAACAAATAATCTTGAATTTGCACAAAACAATCATCATTATTGACGGTTTTATAGATACACGGCGTGGTATACTGACCGTGGAAACCGAAAAAGCGGCAAGCTGCCGCAAAAGAAGTTTACCGAAGAAAGGAGGAACAGGCAAATGGAAACGCGTACTGATGATTTCCACAACCCCGAGCCGCATAAAGCAACACCGAAGTCGGTGATCAGCGCCGTGCTTGGGCGGGTTTCCGGGCTTGGCACCTCTTTGCTTTCACTGCTGTCGGGCCTGCTCGCAGCTGTTCTGATTCTGTATTCGGGCTATGTGCTGTACGATACATTCTATACCTCCGAGTCCGCGCGTTCGAGCTGGGATCTGCTGCAGTATAAGCCGGAGATCATCGACGACAGCCCGACGCCGCTTTCCGGCGAAAATCTGTTGACGACGATCAACAGCCAGTATCGCGCGTGGCTGACAATTGAGGATACGAACATCGACTACCCGATGGTGCAGGGCGAGAACGATCTGTACTACGCGAGTCACGACATCTACGGCAACGTGTCCCTGACCGGCGCGATTTATCTGGCGGCCGGCAACAACGGCGATCTGTCCGATTCCTACAACATCGTATACGGTCACCACATGGACAACGGCGCGATGTTCGGCGCGCTCGACGCGTACACCGATGAAACATACTACAACAGCCACCGCGAAGGCATCATCGTTTCGCGCTCGGCGGTGTTCGAGCTCTATGCGTTCGCAGTCGTCAAGACCGACGCCTACCAGAGCCGGATCTACTCGGTCGGCGACCGTATGGACGAGGTAATTGATTTCATCTCGACGGCGGACGGCACGGGCGATACGACGACGCTGTTCTACGATGCGGCGACGGCGGATGAGGCAACGAAGGTTGTGGCGCTCTCCACCTGCGCAGCGGCGAACACAAACGGACGCTTGGTCGTGTTCTTCGCTGCCAAGCAGCGGAATCTGATCACGGTCGAGGCGCAGGGCTATGAGGGCACGTATGATGCGCTGCCGCACAGCCTGACCTATACAACGAACTACCCGGACGATACCGTTGTGGAATTCTCCACCGACGGCGGCGTGACCTGGTCGGCGCAGATGCCTTCGATCAAGGACGTCGGCGAGGTTGAGGTGCAGATCCGTGTCACGAATGACACCTACGGCCGCGCGACCACGAGCGTCACGCTCAAGGTGAATCCGGCGCCGGTAACGGTGCGGGCAACGGATTCCGAAAAGGTCTACGGCGAAACCGATCCGTCCTTTGCGGCGACGGTCGAGGGCGTGCTGGACAATGCGACGATTGCGTACACCGTGACGCGTCCCGGTGCGGGTACCGACGAGAACGTCGGCTCGTACCCCGATGCCATTGTGCCTTCCGGCGACGAGCGGCAGGGCAACTATACGGTGACGTTCGTTCCGGCGGACTTCACGATCCATTCGGCGCGGACGATGGTTCTCAGCGTGACCGGCTATGAGGGCGTTTACGACGCCGAATCGCATCCGGTGAGCGCGGTGCCGAGCGTGCCCGACGGCACGACGATCGAGTATTCGACCGACGGCGGCAATACATGGACGACGGAAGTTCCCACGATCCGGAATGTCGGCACGGTCGATGTACTGGTTCGCGCAACGAACCCGAACTATGAGACGGTTACGGCTTTGACGACGCTGACTGTTACGCCGAGGGCTGTCACGGTGAGCGCGAACCCGGCAAGCAAGGTTTACGGCACGGACGATCCGCGCTTCAGCGGCACCGTCAGCGGTACCGTCGATGATTTCCGCATCGTGTATACGGTTACACGTCCCGGTGCAGGCACCGACGAGGATGTGAACACGTATGACGACGCAATCGTTCCGAGTGGCGAACAGACGCAGGGCAACTACACCGTCACGTTCATTCCGGCAGACTTCGAAATCACGCCGGCCGATACGCTGACGCTGGAGGCAACCGGTTATGACGGCGTCTATGACGCACAGGAGCACGCCGTCGAAGCGACGGTGAATGTACCCGCCGGCACGGTGATCGAGTATTCGACCGACGACGGCGCGACGTGGACGACAACGCCACCGAGCATTACGAATGTCGGTACCGTAACGGTGCAGGTTCGCGCAACGAACCGGAACTATGACACCGTGACGGAAACCGTCACGCTGAACGTCACCCCGGCGCCCGTGGTCGTTACGGCGAACGCGAGCAACAAGGTGTTCGGCAAAGAGGATCCGCAGTTCACGGTAGGCGTGAGCGGCGTGATCGACGGCTTCGAGATCGTTTACACCGTGACGCGTCCCGGCGCAGGCACCGACGAGGCTGTCGGCGAATATCCGGAAGCGATTGTGGCGAGCGGTGAAGCGACGCAGGGCAACTATTCCGTGACGTACGTGAATGCGGACTTCACGATTGCATCGGCGCAGGGCCTTGCACTCTATGCGGAGGGCTTCTCCGGCATCTATGACGGAACGGCGCATCCTGTTGTGGCAAGTGCAACGACGCCGGACGGCGGTGACGCGTCGCAGACGGTCATCGAGTATTCGACCGATGGCGGCAGAACGTGGTCCACGACGGTTCCGACGATCACGAATGTCGGCAATGTGACGGTGCAGGTGCGGGCATCGAATCCAGACTATGCACCGGTCGAAGCGACGGTCACGCTGCATATTGATCCACGCACAGTCGTTGTGACGGTGAACAATGTCAGTAAGCTGGCGGGCAATCCGGATCCCGAATGGTCGGTGACGATAGAGGGCTTGCTGGACGGGGACACGGTGGACTACACCGTTTCGCGCGACGAAGGCGAAGAGCCCGGCTCCTATGCGCTCACTCCGGCGGGCGAGGCGCTGCAGGGCAACTATCGCGTGCTGTACAATCCCGGCATGCTGCGCATCATCAATAATCCGAATCCGACGCCTGTCGGGCCGATCGATGAACCGGGCGACGATGATGACGATATTGACGAGATCGATGATCCCGAACCGCCTTTGGCGGCCGTGACGAGAATCTTCAGACCGCGCGGCATCAAGGGCCGTCCCGCTTGGGCGCTTGTGAACCTGATCTGCTTGATCCTTACGTTCTACGTTCTGATCCCGCTGCTGCACCTCAGACAAAAGTACAGCCGCGCTCGGATGATGAAGAAGATCAACAAGGCCAAGGAGCAGCTGCGCGAGGCGCAGGAGATGGCGGAGGAAGAAGCGCGCGACAAGGAACGCATCGAGCAGCTCGCTGTCGAAGCGCGTCAGGATAAGGAGCAGTCCGAGATCGGCAAGAACGCGGGCAAGGGCATTGCCGAAGCGATCAAGGCTGTGCGAGCCATGGCCGGTGATATTCAGGAGAAGGAATTCGACGAAGGCGTTGAGCTGCTGTATTACCGTCTCCGTTCGTTCCTCCGGAAGTTCCGGATCGGCATTCTGCTCGAAGCCGTGTTTGCGGTGATCGCGCTGATCGTGTTCATCCTCACCGAGGATATGCGTCTGCCGATGATCCTGATCGACCAGTACACGCCGGTTATGATTATTCTGTTGCTGATCGTCTGGTTGTTCGACGTTACGCTGATCCGCTACCGCAAGGAAGTCCTTGCCGAGGAGGAAGAAGCGTTCCGCGAACAGGCCGAGCGCGAAGCTGCCGAAGCGGCCGCAAAGGCTGAAGCCCCGATGAACGCGTAAGTTCAAACCACATAGGAGAGCCGTACCGAAAGGTGCGGCTCTTTTGCGATAACGAGCCATTGCTGTGCCGTCTATATAGCAAGGGCATCACATTGTTAATAAGCACAGATAGCCGAAAAAACAATCCTTTAATAGCCTTTATGCCGCATGCAACAAAAGCGGCAAAGCTGTAGCTTCTAAATATATCTTGAAAAATTATCCTTGACAGCGCGCCTCTCAAAAGGGCGCGTTTTCGGTTGTGTCCGACGGACAGATCCATATGGCACCGAATGAGTCAGCGCTCAAGGCTGCACGGGATGCGCTCAGCGGGTGGGATCCGACCGGCGGGTGTCTGTACTATTACAATCCGAAAAAGACAAGCAACGCGTGGATCCTGTCACGGCCGATCATGCTGACCATCGGCGACCATGTGTTCTGCAAGTAGGTGCGCCATGAGACGTTTTTTTCGTGGATTTGTTATCTTTTCTCTGCTGGCCGTGATCGCGGCAGGCGGAGTGCTGTACGGTGAAAAGTGCCGGGAGGCAGATCATTTACTGGACGAGCTCACGGCGCTGCGGCTGCAAAACGAGACGGACGCGGCAAGCGCGGCACGTTCGCTGTCGGATGCGCTCGGCGAGCTGCGAACGGGACTTCGCAAGCTCTCCGCTGCCGGAACACCGGACGCCACGGCACGGCTCTTTGCCGAGGTTCGTCGGTTGTCCGACCGAGCGGGCGGCGCGCTCGGCACTATGAACCTTTCGCACGTGGATGGCGCGGCGCTCGGTCAGTTTTTGACCCGCACCGGCGACTACGTGGACACGCTTTTGCGATCCGTGCAGGGCGGCACAATGCTTTCCGACATCGACACGGCACAGCTCGATGCGATCCATACACAGCTTGCGGCGGTGCAGAATGTGCTTGACGAGCGCATTTCGATCGGCGCGTTGCCAGATGAAGCCGTTTCGCCGGACGGATACTATACGGCGTCCGAGTCGGGCGGCCTTCCGGCGTACCCGGCTATCGAGTACAGCGGCCTATACGGCGAAGCGTGCGAAACGGCCAAGCCGCGCGGCTTGCCGGATCGCATCGTTTCGCAGGAGGAAGCGGATCGCCTTGTTCGTGCCGCATGGCCCGATACGGATTGGCAGTTTGCCGGACGACGCGAGGGTGCCATAGCGACCTTTGATTTTATCGGGCCGTTGGGCGAAAGCGCCTCCATCACCGAACGCGGCGGCAAGCGGATCGCCTGGATGACCGAGCCGTCGGGCCGACGCAGCGGAACACCTGCGCCGGAGGAACGCTCGGCGTTTGGGGAAACAGCAAAGGCGTATCTTGCCGATGCCGGTTTCGGTGCCATGCAGCCGACGGTCATGCGACATTATACCGGGGCGGTTGTGCTGCGGCTTTGTGCCATGCAAGACAGTGTGCTGCTCCTGCCCGACAGCGTCGATGTCTGGCTCGACCGCGACACCGGGCGTGTGATCGGCTTCGATGCCCGTGCTTATTATCAAAACCATACACTGCGCGAGCTGCCCGCGCCGACGCTGACGGCGGAGGAAGCAAAAAGCGCACTGTCACCCGCGCTCACGCCCGACACCGTTACGCTGTGCCTGCTGTGCCGCGGTACCGAGGAAACGCTGTGCTATGCGTGTCGCGCCGCAAAGGGCGAGCGCATCTATATCGTCTATCTCAATGCGCAGACCGGCGCCGAGGAGGAGATTCAAGAGCTCCAGACCTCCGAGGACGGCGAGACGCTGCGATGAATACAAGCTGCAATCCCCGCGGACTTCCGCGGGGATTTTTGCGGCGAATTGCGGGAATATGCCGATAAAGGTTGAGTCTTTGGAAAAAACGTGTTAGAATATTATAAATCTGTGTTCCGAAGCAGGAACTGCGCAAGGCGCTTAAGCCGAATCTTTTGAGAACGATCCTGTGTAAAAAGTGCGACGACAGACACGACACCGGGTGCGGACACCGCCGAGCCCGTGGAACAAGCCCCATTGCCGAAGGACAAGCCTATTCCATTATTGGCATCATTGCCGCCATCTTCTTCTGATCATCAACCGGGTCGTGCTTTGGCCGCAGTCCGGTACGACAGTCAAGCCGACGCAGCGGCTGTACCGCCGCTTCCGCTACGATGTGTTGGCGTTTAAGTGACCGACGCGGCATGGAGCATTCCGGAAGCGCGCGGGTTAACCGCGATTTTATTTGTCGATACGGCAGGGCATTTTCTCACTATGGTCACGGCGGTCATGCTGTAGACGCGCTATGTTGTGGCGTATCTCGAAAACGAAAACCGGTTCGGCCCCTACATCACGCTTGCGATCCGGCTGCTGCTGTTCAAGCTGACAGCGGTGTATACGGTGTCCATCAACAGCGGGGCTGAACGCGCATCTGTCCAAGCCGGTTGAGCCAGCGGCGCTATTTGAAACGCTCGAAGAACTGCTTCGGTAACGGGTCCGGTCGGCCGTAAATACAGAAAGGAACGGCGGCAGCAATGTCGCCGTTTTGCGAAGGAGGAAATGGGAACAAATGCGTATAAAATGGCACAGGCTCTGCGCATGGCTGCTTTGCGTGCTGCTGCTCGGCATGGCGTCGGGTGTGTTTGCAGAGGAAACGTATTACACGATCACGTTTGACGCGAACGGCGGCGCGACCAACACGTCCTCCACAAAGGTCAAGGCGGGCTATGCCATCGGCCGCCTGCCATCAGCAGCGCGGAACGGCTATACGTTCGACGGCTGGTACACCGACCGGGAGGGCGGCACAAGGCTTACCAAAGAATGGAAACCGACCGAGAGTACCACGGTCTATGCGCATTGGACGGCACAGACCACACCTACACCCTCGCCAAGTCCAAACCCAACGCCGTCACCGACGCCTACACCGGATCCAACGCCCACACCTACGCCAACGCCAACACCTACGCCGACGCCCACACCGACACCGACGCCAACAGAGACGCCGACGCCTACACCGACGCCGACGGAGACGCCGACGACTACACCGTCGCCGACGCTCACGCCCGCACCGACGCCTGCTCCAACAGCAACGCCTACGCCGACACCTGCTCCGGCGCCAACCCCAACGCCGACCGCTGCCCCGACGGTGACGCCGACGGCAACGCCTCGTCCGGCGCAAACTGAAACCGGGAGGAGCCAAGCCGCCGCCCCGACCGTGACGCCCTCGCCGTCCGTGCGCCAAACGGCGATAACACCGACGCCGACCGAAGCGTCTACCGCTGTCCCGACCGAGCTGCCGACGGAAATCCCGACCGAGCCGCCGACGGCAAGACCAACGGAGCTGCTAACCGAACCGCCGACAGAGGCGCCGTCTTCCGCACCGCCGCTTGCGACCGAGGACGAAGCGGCGGGCAAGCCACCTGTCGAAGAAACGGAGTCGCCCGCCGAAAGCTCATCTACGTCGCAATTCGGCAGTGCAAAAGGCGTCACGCCGCAGCCCGACAGCGCGGAAAGCCGGGAAAGGACGACGCCGACGGCACAGGAACCCGCGGGAGAACGAACACTCATGCCGATCCTGCTGATCGCTGGCGGAACGATGTTGGTTGGTTTCATATTTTTCGTGCTTTGGAAACGAAAAAAGGATAACGGATAAAAACAAGCCGGAACGATCTTCGTTCCGGCTTGCTGTTCTATGCAGTTGTCAATCCCAGATCCGGTAAGCCATCAGGAAGTGCTGCTTCCAATAGGAGCCGGAGAGGACGGAGGAGGTGATGCGAACCTCGCCCGCGCCGTGGGCGGCGTCGATCATCTTGCCGTTGCCGAGGTAGATACCGACGTGGCCGGTGGAGGAGGACGAGCCCTTGAACACCATCACGTCGCCGCGCTTGAAGTCGCCCCAAGAGGTGATGCGCTTGTACTTCGAGCAGGTGCGCCACATGATGCTCGTCATATAGCTCTGCTTCACGCCCGCCTGGTTCAGGCACCAGTAGACGAAGCCGGAACAGTCAAACTTGTTCGGCCCCTTTGCGCCGGACACATACGGACAGCCGAGCTTGCTTTCCGCAATCGAAATGAATTTTTCCACCTTGGTCTTGGCGGTCGAAACCTTCGGCGTTGCCGTGACCTTCGGTGTGGCCGTGGCCTTGCTGCCCTTGGGTGTCGCGGTCGCCTTGCTGCCGGGCTTCGGCGTGACCTTCGGCGTGGCCGTCGGCTTCTTGGTGACCTTGGGCGTCGGGGTAGAGGGCGCGCGCTTCGCGCTTGTATCGTTCAGCTTGGCGAGCGTCTTGGAGCCGATGGCGCCGTCCACGCTCAGATTGTTCCGCTTCTGGAACAAGCGCACCGCGTCCTCGGTGATATCGTCAAAGTAGCCGGTGACCTCCGAGCTGGACAGATAGCCGAGCTTGCGCAAAAGCCGCTGCGCATCCTTGACCTTGCTGCCGCTCATGCCGAGCCGCAGCGCGTACTTTAGGGCGTCCTCGGAGTGCAGCACCGCAATCGTCGCGGGGCCTAAGACGCCGTCCTTGACAAGGCCGTTCGCTTCCTGGAACGATTTGATCGCGGAGACGGTTTTGCTGTCCATCTTGCCGGATACCTTATAGTCGCTCGACAGGTAGCCGAGCTCCTGCAGGCGTTCCTGATACCCCTTGATCGCTTCGTCGCTGTCGCCGCTCTTGAACACGTTGCCGACGACGTTTTCCGCATACAGGGCCTCGCTTGTCACGATCCCGACAAGGCCGTCCGCGCTGAGCTTGTTCGCCGTCTGGAACGCGATGACCGCCGTTTCGGTGCGGTCGCCGAAGTTGCCGGTGATATCCGATTTTTCGATATAGCCGAGCTCATACAGACGCTCCTGCACGGCCTCGACCGCGTCGCCGCTGTCGCCGTTCTGCATGACGTATTCCACGGCGCTGTCGGAGAACAGCAGCGCATACAGCGATTCATCCAGAACGCCGGTCGGCGTAAGGCCGTTGCGCGATTCAAACAGCTTCAGCGCGCTCTCCGTGACAGGGCCGAAGTATTCGGTCGGTTCGTCGGAGTCGATATAGTTCAGATCCATCAGCCGCTGCTGCACGACGGCAATCGTTTCGTCCTTATCGCCGCGCTTAAAGACCGCGCCGCCGAGGTAGGTATCCTCGGGATCAATGGTCGGCGCAGGCGTTTCGAGCGGCTGCGGCGTGGTCGGGACGGCCGTATCCATCACCGCGACCGGCTCCGTGCCGCGCTCGGCCGGATGGCAGACGCAGGCGAACACGCGCGCGCCGAGCGCAATCGTCAGCACCAGCCCCGCGAGCATCACGATGCACATGACCGCGAGCACCAGAAACAGCAGCGGACGCGAAACCCGCTGCTTCGTCGCCGCTTCGCCGTCGGTACGGCGCGAAAGGCCGTTGAGCTGCTTTTGCAAAAAGCCTTCGACGGCACGGATCCCGCGCGAAACGGTCGGCGGGATCGTGCGCAAAAACGCGCCGCCCTTTTCTTTTGTCCACGCAAGCGCCGTTTTCAGCCACGGCAGCGCCTTATCCCGCCAAAAGCCGGACAGCGCCGTACCGATGCGCGAAAGCGCCTGCAGTATCTTTTCCTTCATGTGATAAACTCCTTTGCGGCGCATATGCGCCGTGCTGCCGCCCCGATTTCCCCCTTCGGCTGCCTTCCATTATACGAAAGAAATGTAAACTCCGTTCGGAATTGCTGTGAACAATTCTGCCAATCCTTGCCGCTTTTCGCGCGGATTGCCGGATTTTTCCGGCTCGCTTACCGCGCCGGATAGATCGACAGCGCCGCCGAGAGCTCGTCCCGCATCTGCCGCTGCCGCGATTCGGGCGCCAAAAGCGTGACCTGCGAAAGATGATTCAGCAAGAACCGCCGTACCGACGACCAAGGGGCGCGCACCTCGGCGCGAATATTGTCTCCCTCCGGGAACAGCCGTACCGACACGCCGAACGCGTCGATCAGCGCGTCCACAAGCAGACCCGCACACAGCAGCGTATACGGCTCCGGGCCGTCCTGCCGGTAGATCGCGCGGTTCACATAGCCGACCACGTCGAGCCCGTTTTTACACTCGGGCAGGTCGTGCCAGTCGCGGATCGGGGCGTCTAAAATCACGATATTCCGCATATAGTCGCAGCGAAAATGCAGCAGCCGACCATACCCCGTGACCGACGCCAGCACATAATACCGCTCGTCCGCAAGGAACAGCGCATACGGCGAGATCGCATACGTTGCGTCCGGCGCGGCGGTCATCACGTCCTCGGCCTGCGCGGTGTGGTACAGAAACTGCACCTGCTTCCCCTCGGCAATCGCGTCTTTCAGCGTTTCGAGCGCGGCAAACACCTCGGCCCGCAGCGCGCGCGGCGTTTCGGGGATCGCATGGATCGGCACGTCCGGCTGCATAAGACGGATGCGCTTTTGTCCCTCCTCGGTGATCGGCGCGCGCAGCAGCGCGTCATACAGCACCGGATCGAACGAGGTCGGATCCGCCGCCTTGGTCAGATAATAGCCCTTGCCGTTGTCGTGATAGGTGGACAGACCGAACCCCATCTCGGCCAGCAGGATCAGGTTGCGCCCGACGGCCTTGCGCTCCGCGATCATCCCGAAGTCGTCCTTCAGGTAGTCGATAATGCGGCGCGTAGAGAGCGGATCACGCTCGGACGCGTGCTGCTCCAGTACCCGCAGAATGCAGAGCGATAATGCTTTTTTCCCCTTTGTTTCCGTCATAAGCCCCTCGCCGGTCAGTCCTCGTAATAGTCTCCGCGCCGATAGTCGTACAAAACCCCCTCGTACTTCTTCGGCTCCTCCAGTACCTTGCCGCACCCGATAGCCACACACGCCACCGGGTCTTCCGCGACGAAGCACGGTACGCCGGTCTGCTCGGCAATGTATTGATCGAGCCCGTACAGCTGCGCCCCACCGCCGGTCAGGCAGATGCCGCGGGTCGCAATGTCGCCCGCCAGCTCGGGCGGGGTCTGTTCAAACGTGTCCTTGAGCGCCTCGGTGATGTTGTGCAGCGGCTCCGAAAGCGCGTAGGTCAGCTCGTTCGAGCCGAGCTCCAGCGCCACGGGCAGGCCGCCGCCCAAGGAACGGCCGCGCACATCCATTTTCAGCTCATCCTTGCGCGGATAGGCCGAGGCGTACTGGATCTTCAGCGCCTCCGCCGCGTTCTGGCCGATCACAACGCCGTGCTGTCGCTTCATATAGCGGACGATGGCCGCGTCGAACGCGTCGCCGCCGATGCGGAGCGAATCGTGGATCACCGCCTTGCCCATCGAGGTCACGACCATATCGCAGGTGCCGGCGCCGATGTCCACGACGATATTGCCCTTCGGCTCGGTGATGTCGATGCCCGCGCCGATGGCTGCCGCCACGGGCTCCTCGACCAGGAACGTATACCGCGCGCCTGCGCCCTCGGTCGTTTCAATGACAGCGCGCTTTTCCACCTCGGTCGCCATCGACGGGACGGCGACGACGGCGCGCGGCTTGAAGAACAGACGGCTGCCGACGATGCGGTTGAAAAACAGCGTAAGCATGCGCTCGGTCGCGTCGAAGTTGGCGATCACGCCGTCCTGCATCGGACGAATCAGCATCAGATTGTCCGGCGCGCGGCCGACCATGTCCTTTGCCTCCTGCCCGATGGCAACCAGCTTGCCCGTGCCGCGCTCAATGGCCGCAAAGCACGGCTCGCGCAGAACGATGCCCTTGCCGCGAATGTACGCAAGGATATTGCTGGTGCCGAGGTCAAGCCCGATATCGGGGGAGTGAAAAAGTCCCATGGAGAAACAGTCCTTTCCAAGACGGGTAGAAACCGCCATGTTTTACGTGTACCATAATTGTACCATCTCGGGCCGCTGTTTGTTTGAAGGTTTTATGAACAATCATATTGCGAAATGTGAATTTTGCCGCTATACTGGTGGTATGGAACAGGAATACAGAATCAAACAGGCCGAATTTGTCACAAGCGTCGCTTTGGGACAACGCTATCCGGACGCATTTCCGATGGAGATTGCGATTGTCGGCAAGAGCAACGTGGGCAAATCGAGCCTCATCAACTGTCTGACCGGCAACGGCAAGCTCGCGCGAACCTCGTCGCAGCCCGGCAAAACGAGGCTTATCAACTTCTTTTCGATCAACCGCGGGCAGTTTTATCTTGTCGATCTGCCCGGCTACGGCTATGCCAAGGCGTCCAAGGCCGAGCAGGAAAAATGGGGCGAGCTGATGGAGGGATATCTGAAATCCGGCAGGGTGAATCACCTGCTGATGCTGATTGATATTCGCCACGCGCCGACCGCGCTCGACCGGCAGATGTTTCAATATCTGGTGTACTACAATATCCCCTATACGCTGATCGCAACCAAGGCCGACAAGCTCACCAGATCGCAGCGCCGCATGATGGCGAACGCAAATGCCAAGGCGCTCGGCGCGCCGCCGTATGCGATCCCGTTTTCGAGCGAGACCGGCGAGGGGAAGGAGGAGCTGTTAAAACGGCTCGGGCAGCTGGTTTCGGACGCCGAAGCGGGCCTTTTTGAAGAAAAGGAAGAAAAACCTGCAAATTAGGACTTGACAGATGGCCATGTTCTTTGCATACTATGTCGTGATGAAACAACGGAACAAAAGAGGTATGCTATGGCTTTACGGAAATGCCCGAAGTGTGAATTGAACTATCTGCGCGGCAACGAAACGATCTGCCGCGTTTGCGCCGCCGAAATGGATAAGAAGCGGAAAAAGATCGTCGAGACGGAGGACGAGGTGATCATGTGCTCCGAGTGCGGCGAGCGCCCCGCGGTGCGCGGCAAGTCGCTGTGCGAGGAGTGCCTGCGCGAGCAGAAGCGGCAAGCCGATCTGGAGCTGTATGCCGATAAGGTCCGCGCCGACGAAGCCGACGATCCCATCGAGGAGGATTTCTCCGACGAGGACGACGATTCCGACGAGTAAGCGGCAATAGAGCCGGGATCTCCCGGCAACGTACAGAAAGCGAGAAAACCTATGCCCAAGATCTATGCGATCGCGGATACACACCTGAGCCACGCCGTGCCGGACAAGGCGATGGATGTATTCGGCGCACATTGGGCGGATCATGCAAACCGGCTGGCGGCTGCGTGGCGGGACATCGTGACCGAGGACGATCTCGTCCTTATTCCCGGCGATATTTCGTGGGCGATGTACCTGAGCGACGCCGAGGCCGATTTGGCTTTTTTGGGCGCGCTGCCCGGAACCAAGCTGCTGCTGCGCGGCAATCACGATTTCTGGTGGTCGAGCATCACCAAGGTGCGCGCCATGCTGCCAAAAGGGATGTACGCCCTGCAAAACGACACGTTCCGCTTTCACAATGTCGAGATCGCGGGCACGCGCGGCTGGACGGTTCCCGAAAGCACGGGCTTCAAGGAGAGCGCCGACCGCAAGCTGTATGAGCGCGAAAAGCTCCGCCTTGCCCTGTCGCTGAAGGCGCTGTCTCCCGATACCGCGCATATCGTCGTGCTGCACTATCCGCCGTTCGGCGAGGGCGGCAACCCGAGCGAGTTTGTCGCAATGCTCGAGCCGTACAGCATCAAGACCGTCGTTTACGGCCATCTCCACGGCCCCAAGGCGCACGCCGCCGCGTTCCAAGGCGAATACAACGGCACGACCTACCACCTTGTTGCCGCCGACGCGCTGCGGTTTACCCCGAAGCTGATCGGGGAGACGGAGGAATAACAGAATAGAAATTCGGCGTGCCCCCTTGCAGGCACGCCGAATTTGTCTCTTTTTGAAAATCTAATGCGCATGATTCTCAGTCTGCCGGAAGGCTTTCTGGCAGCTTCATTTCAAACACATAACGCTGCGGCGTCATTCCCATCGCCTGATACATGGCAATGGCCGTTTTGTTGAAATCCCAGGTATGCAGCTCCAGACGAACAGCGCCCTGCGCCTTGGCCCATTCCGCAACCGCTGTAAACAGCTTTGTCGCAACGCCCTTGCGACGGTGGGACGGCAAAACATAGATATCATCCAAGCAGACCGTCCTTACGCCCTTGACCATGCCGCTTTCTTCCCAAAGGGACGCTCTGACAAGGCCGACAAGCTGTTCGTCTTCAAATGCGCCGAGCTGCAAACAGCCGGGATGGGATACATATTGAAGAAAAGCGTCCTTGGGATAGATGTCCGCTTTGTCCCGATGCACAAAGCAGTCCGGCCGCGCCTGCACATGCAGCTCGTCCAGTTCCGCATACAGCGCAAGGGCCGTATCGTAATCTGCTTCCGTCAGTTTTCTGATCTTCACAAGTGCGAACCCCTCTTTGCCGTTAGGCCTTCTTTTCGCCCTTTTCTTCCTTTTCTTCATCGAGCTGCTGGAGCCGCAGCCCTGCGGTGTCGGTGACGGGCAGAGAGAAGCAGATCGCCTTGGCACGGGTATTCACGCCGGCCTTCTCCATGATCGAGCGCATGATCGCGTCCTTCTGCTCGGTCTTGGTGACGATAAAGATCACGTCCTTTTCCGAGGCGAGCGAGATGCCGAGGAACTGCTCGGCGCGCTCCATGCCGGTGCCCTGCGCGTGGATCACGGTGCCGCCTGCGGCGCCTGCGGCGCGTGCCGCGTCCATGATCTGATCGTTATAGCCTTGGTTGCCGATCACGATTAAAAGCTCCTGTACGGTGTTCTGCAAAGTGCTTTCCTCCCCTCTTTGATAGGACTGTCCGTCCGTTAAAAACGCCAATTCGCGCGGGCCGCCGATGCTCGATAGCGGCACCGTAAAGGCAATGCCCGTGCCCGGAATGTCGATCCGAAGCGTGCGTTCCAGATCGCGCTTGACGGTCTTCCAGGTTTCCTTGGTGACGACCGCAAAGCAGACGGCCTTTTCCGACCGTTCCAAGCCGAAGTAGCCGAGCACCTCGCCGGTCGCCGTGCCGTGGCCGAGCGTGATGAAATGCACGTTTACGTTGTCCTTGCGGTACAGCTTGATAAACGCAGGCAGCCGGTCGCGGTCGATAATCGTAACAAGTAAATCCAGCATACGCCCTCCTTACAGCCGAATGATCTCGTAATACAGGCTTTCATCCGGCACAGCCTGCACAGCGGCCGCCTTGCGGTGCGGCTTGAAGCGGACGGCCAGACCCAGAAGCTGAATCGTGATCAGCGGCGTCATGGCGACCATCGCCACCACGCCGAACGCGTCGGTTACGACGTTGCCGCCGACGGCAAGACAGCCGCCCATCGCAAACGGCAGCAGAAACGCCGCCGTCATCGGGCCGGACGCGACGCCGCCGGAGTCAAACGCAATCGCGGTAAACAGCTTCGGCACGACGAACGACAGCAGCAGCGCGAGGCCGTAGCCGGGCAGAATGAACCACAGGATCGAAATGCCCGTCAGCACGCGCACCATCGCAAGCCCGATGGACACCGCGACGCCGATGGACAGGCTGACCTGCAGCGACCGTCCGGAGACCTTGCCGCTTGTCAGCTCCTCAACTTGCCGCATCAATACATACACGGCGGGCTCGGCCTTGACGATGAAGTAGCCGATCAGCATACCGACCGGAATCACGACCCAGCGGTACGGCAGCGAGGCAAGCGTTTGTCCGAGGTAGGAGCCGGCGGGCATGAACCCGACGTTCGCACCGAGCAAGAACAGTACAAGGCCGATGTAGGTATACACGAGGCCGACGCCGATGCGGAGAAGCGTTTTCGCGTTCAGATGCAGGCTTAAAATCTGGAAGATACCGAAGAAGCCGACAATCGGCAGCACGGCAACCGCGATTTCCTTGAGGTAGGTCGGCATCGCGTCGGTAAACAGCCGCGCAAGCGTAATCGAATGGTCGATCTCCGGGATCATCGTCGCCGTATAGTCGGCGCTTTCGGGGCGGAAGATCAGCGACAGCAGCAGCACCGCGAGGATCGGGCCGACCGAGCAGAGCGAGATCAGACCGAAGCTGTCATCCGCCGCGTGCCGGTCGGAACGGATCGCGGAAATGCCGATGCCGAACGCCATGATGAACGGAACGGTCATCGGGCCGGTCGTGACGCCGCCCGCGTCAAACGCGACGGCGAGGAAGCTGCGCGGGGCAAAGAACGCCAAAAGGAACGTCAGCCCGTAGGCGATCAGCAGCATGTTCCGCAGCGGAATCCCGAACAGCATACGCAAGAGCGCAATGACAAGGAACAGGCCGACGCCGCCCGCCACGCACCAGATCAGAACCGGGCTTGGAATCGACAGCACCTGATTCGCCAGCACCTGTAAGTCCGGCTCGCTTACGGTGATGAGCACACCGAGCAGAAAGCCGAGCGGCAGAATGATCCACAGCTTGCGCGTTTGCGTGATGCGCCCGCCGAGCTTTTGCCCCATCGGCTCCATGGCGATCTCCGCGCCGAGCGTGAAAAACATCATGCCGACGATCAAGAGCAGCGCGCCGAAGATGTATGCCAAAAGGATGCTCGTCGGCAGCGGCGCAACGGTAAAGGACAGCGCCAGCACGATCAGCACGATCGGCAGCACCGCCTTCAAGGCTTCACTGAATTTTTCCTGTAAACGGTCGCGATATAACGGCAATCGTCCATTCCCCCTTTCGGACTAAGTCCGAAATTTCCTATTTATTTAATATAGCACAAACCCCGCCGCATTTCGACAGTACGGCGGGGTATTTCATAATTTGTTCATACTTGCAGGCGGGCTGTGATGCCGCCTTTCGTTCAGCTGTCCTTTCTGCCGCTCACCACGTCGTCGTCGAGCACGACCGGAACGAGCAGCTCACCCTTGCCGGCCTTCGGCTGAATGTGGATCTGTTCGGTGTCCAGCGGGGTAACGGTGCCGTGGCGCTGCTCCAACAGCAGCGTAAACGGATCGGTGACGGCGCCGACATAGGCAAGCGCCGTACCGTTGGAGCCGTTCTTTTTGAAGTCGAACGTCTTGACGCCCTTGCCGTTGCGGCCCTGCACCTCGTAATCGAACAGGAAGCTGCGCTTACCGTAGCCGCGGTCCGAAACCGTGATCAGCTCGCCCTCGTCGCCGACCTGCGCAGCATAGAACACGGCGTCCTTCGGCTCTAACTTGATCGCGCCGACGCCGGCGGCGGTGCGGCCGGTCTTGGGAACCGTGTCCGCAGCGAACCGGATGCTCATACCGAGCTTGGTGACGAGCAGGATGCTTTCCTCCGTGGCGGGCCAGACGAACAGCAGCTTGTCCTTGTCCTTCAAGCCGATGGCCGCCGTGCGCTTGGCGCGAACGCGGTATTCCTCGGCGGCGGTGCGCTTGACCATACCGCGCTCGGTGACAAGCAGATAATCGCCCTCGGCGTTCTCGTCAAACATCGCAATCGTGTTTTCGCCCTTTTCCAATTCAAGCAGCGAAACGAGGTTCAGCGCCTTTTGCGTCGGGCGCGTTTCGGGAATGTCGCCGACCTTCAAGGTCAAAATCTGCCCGTGATCGGTGAACAGGCGCAGCGTGCCGTTGCTCGGCAGACTGACGGAAACCAAGGGCTGCTCGGCCTTGATCTGCGCGGCGTTGAACAGCCGCGTCGGGAGCTTGCGAACCTTGTGATCCTTTAAGAGCGTCACGGTCACATCCTCGACGACCTCGGCTTCGACCGGCTCGGCCTCGATCACGGTATCGCCCGCGATGATCTCGGTGTGGCGCTTGCCGTCGAAGACCTTGCGCACGTCGAGCAATTCCTTCTTGATCAGGTTTGCGAGCTTCTTATCCGACGCCAAAATCGCTTCGAGCTCCGCGATCAGCTTCAAGGTTTCCTTATATTCCTTTTCGATGGCGAGCAATTCGAGGTTCGTCAGTTTTTGCAGCCGCAGATCGAGGATTGCCTGCGCCTGGATCTCGGAGAGGTTGAACGTCTTCATCAAGCCCTCGCGCGCTTCCTTCGGGGATTTCGATGCGCGGATCAGCTTGATCACGCGGTCGAGGTTGTTGACCGCGACCATCAAGCCCTCTAAAATATGGCAGCGTTTCTTGGCAATTTCAAGCTCCGTCTTGGTGCGGCGCGTCGTAACCTCGCGCTGATGGCGGATGTAATGCTCCAGGATGTCCTTCAGGGTCAGCTGCTGCGGCTTGCCGTTGGCGATGGCGACATAGTTTGCGCCGAACGTGCATTGCAGATCGGAGTATTTGAACAGGTTTTTCAGCAGCTTTTCGGGGTCGCCGTCCTTTTTGATCTCGATGACCGCGCGCGTACCGGTGCGGTCGGATTCGTCGCGGATATCCGCAACGGCGGCGAACAGCGCCTTTTTCTCCTGCGTGATCTGCAGGATCTTTTCGAGACATGCGGCCTTATTGACCGTGAACGGAAACTCGTCGATGACGATGCGCGTCTTGCCGTTCTTCATGTCCTCGAAATGCGTCTTGGCCCGCATCGTCAGCTT
>JAEEGL010212325.1_pt1 | contig 27218 bp, 21 predicted proteins | sample 9134231 | NCBI WGS metagenome assembly JAEEGL01 (sample SAMN16246548, study PRJNA631951) | gut metagenome | biome: gut microbiome; feature: rumen; material: fiber-attached | host: Bos | place: Iran: Karaj | collected 2018-10 | reverse complement strand
GGGCAACCTGAAAGACCTCGCCTCGATGATTCCCGGTGTGGGCAAGGCCATCAAGGATGTGGACATCGACGACGATGCCTTCAAGGGCATTGAGGCCATCATCCAGAGCATGACCCCGAAGGAGCGCGCCAATCCCCAGATCCTCAACCAGAGCCGCCGCATGCGCATCGCCAAAGGCTCCGGCACCTCGATCCAGGAGGTCAACAAACTCATCAAGCAGTTTGACCAGACCCGCAAGATGATGCAGATGGTGACCAACACGTCGAAAATGAACATGATGATGAACGCCATGAAAGGCAAGATGCCTCCCATGCCCAAACCATAAACCATGACACTGATAGACGGAAAAGCCACAGCCGCCGCCATCAAACAGGAGATTGCGGAAGAAGTAAGAGAAATCATCGCCAACGGCGGCAAACAGCCCCATCTGGCCGCCATCCTCGTGGGACACGACGGCGGTTCGGAGACCTACGTGAAGAACAAGGTCATCGCCTGCGAGACCTGCGGTTTCAAATCCACCCTCATCCGTTTTGAGGATGATGTCACCGAGGAACAGCTCCTCGACCAGGTGGCAGCACTCAACGACGACCCCGACATCGACGGATTCATCGTGCAGTTGCCGCTGCCCAAGCATATTGATGAGCAGAAGGTGATCATGGCCATTGACTACCGCAAGGATGTGGATGGTTTCCACCCCATCAACGTGGGACGCATGGCCATCGGCCTGCCCTGCTTCATCTCTGCCACGCCCTTAGGCATCCTCACCCTGCTGCGCCGCTATGGCGTAGAGACCAGCGGCAAGAAATGCGTCATTCTCGGCAGGAGCAACATCGTGGGCAAACCCATGGCCCAGCTGATGATGCAGAAGCACTATGGCGACTCCACCGTGACGGTATGCCACAGCCACTCCAAGACACTCAAGGAAGAATGCCGGCAGGCCGACATCATCATCGCCGCCATCGGACAGCCTGACTTCGTCAAGGCCGACATGGTGAAGGAAGGTGCCGTCATCATCGACGTGGGCACCACACGCGTGCCGGATGCCACCCGCAAGAGCGGTTTCCGCCTCAACGGCGACGTGAAGTTCGACGAGGTGGCTCCGAAATGTGAGATGGTCGCTCCCGTGCCCGGAGGCGTGGGTCCGATGACCATCTGTTCGCTGATGAAGAACACGCTGGCCGCCGCCAAGAAGGAATACTACCAATAGGAGTATATGACAGCAGAGGAGTATTATCAGAAAGGCAATGAGCACCGGCGCCGAGGCGACTGGCAGGGAGCCCTCAACAACTACATGGAAGCCATCGCCCTGGACCCCGACAGTCCGGCGGTGGAAGCCAAGCAGATGCTCGAGGACATCCTGAACTTCTACCACAAAGATTATTACAATCCATAGAAATCGGCTTCCGAAAGGAAGCATAAAGCACAGATATTATGAGCAAAATCAAAGGTCAAATCCTGGTAAACACCAACAGGTGCAAAGGTTGCCAGCTGTGCATTGAGGCTTGTCCCAAGGACGTCATCGCCCTTGCCGCCAAGAAGGTCAATGTGTCGGGCTATCCTTACATCGAGGCCGTCAATCCCGACGACTGCATCGGATGCGCCTCGTGCGCCATCGTCTGTCCTGATGGATGCATCACCGTTTATCGTAAAAAAATGGAGGGTTAGCTGATGGCAGAGCAAGAAGTAACATTGATGAAAGGCAATGAGGCGATAGCCCATGCTGCCATTCGGTGCGGAGCAGACGGGTATTTCGGATACCCCATCACCCCGCAGAGTGAGGTAATCGAGACGCTGTGCGCCCTGAAACCCTGGGAGACCACCGGCATGGTTGTCGTACAGGCAGAGAGCGAGGTGGCGTCAATCAATATGGTGTATGGTGCTGCCGGCGCCGGCAAGCGCGCCCTCACCTCCTCGTCGAGTCCCGGTGTGGCTCTCATGCAGGAAGGCATCGCCTATCTGGCAGGAGCCGAACTCCCCGGCGTGTTTGTCAACGTGCAGCGCGGCGGTCCTGGACTGGGAACCATCCAGCCCTCACAGAGCGACTATTTCCAAGCCACCCGCGGCGGCGGCAACGGCGACTACTATGTCATCACCTTGGCACCCTCGTCGGTGCAGGAGATGGCCGACTTCGTGGACCTGGCCTTTGAACTGGCCTTCAAATACCGCAACCCCGCGATGATCCTGAGCGACGGCGTGATCGGTCAGATGATGGAGAAAATCGTATTGCCTCCCTACAAGCCCCGCCGTACGGATGAAGAGGTCATCCAGCAGTGTCCGTGGGCCTCTACGGGCAAGACCCGCAACCGTGGCGTCAACGTCATCACGTCGCTGGAACTGAAGCCTGAGATCATGGAGGAGCGCAACATCCACCTCCAGAAGAAATATCAGGAGATCCGCGACAAAGAGGTGAGATACGAGACAATGCAGTGCGACGACGCCGAATACGTCATCGTATCGTTCGGCAGTGCTGCGCGCATCTCAGAGAAAGCCATCGAACTGGCCCGTGCCGAGGGCATCAAGGTCGGTCTGCTTCGCCCCATCACCGTATGGCCCTTCCCGACGAAGGAAGTGGCAGCCATCGCCCATGGCAAGAAGGGCGTGCTGGTGGCAGAGATCAACGCCGGCATGATGGTGGAAGACGTCCGCCTGGCCATCAACGGCGAAGTTCCCGTGGAGCATTTTGGTCGTCTGGGAGGCATCGTGCCTGAGCCAGAGGAGATTGTAGAGGCATTGAAAACTAAATTGATGAAGTGATGGAAGCAAACGAAATCATCAGTCCGGAGAACCTGGTTTACAAAAAACCGACTCTCCTCAACGACACCCCCATGCACTATTGTCCAGGTTGCTCGCATGGCGTGGTCCACAAACTGATCGCCGAGGTGATCGAGGACATGGGCATGGAAGAGAAGACCATCGGCATCTCACCCGTGGGATGCGGCGTGTTTGCATACAAGTATATCGACATCGACTGGCAGGAAGCAGCCCATGGGCGCGCTCCCGCTGTGGCCACCGGCATCAAGCGGCTGTGGCCCGACCGTCTCGTCTTCACCTATCAGGGCGACGGCGACCTGGCCTGTATCGGTGCCTGCGAGACCATCCATGCGCTCAACCGCGGTGAGCACATCGTCATCATCTTCATCAACAATGCCATCTATGGCATGACGGGCGGTCAGATGGCTCCTACCACACTGATCGGCCAGAAGACGTCCACCTGTCCTTACGGACGTGAACCGGCGCTCCATGGCTATCCCCTGAAGATGACCGAGATCGCCGCCACATTGGAAGGCACCTGCTACGTCACCCGCCAGAGCGTGGAGAACGTGGCTGCCATCCGCAAGGCCAAGAAAGCCCTTCGCAAAGCCTTCGAGGCCTCCATGGCCGGCAAGGGTTCCTGCCTCGTGGAATTCGTGAGCACCTGCAACAGCGGATGGAAGCTCACCCCGAAGCAGGCCAACGAATGGATGCAGGAGAATATGTTCAAGTTCTATCCCAAGGGCGACCTGAAAGACACCACTGGCGAATAGGCAAAGTATCACCTTTAAACTGAAGAGAAAATGAAAAAAGAAATCATCATATCCGGTTTTGGTGGACAGGGTGTGCTCTCCATGGGCAAGATCCTGGCCTACTCGGGACTCATGGAAGACAAAGAGGTGACATGGATGCCGGCTTACGGACCTGAACAGCGTGGCGGTACGGCCAATGTCACTGTCATCGTCAGCGACGACCGCATCTCATCGCCCATCCTGAGCCGTTATGACATCGCCATCGTGCTCAACCAGCCCTCACTCGACAAGTTTGAGTCGAAGGTGAAGCCCGGCGGCATCCTCATCTACGACAGCTACGGCATCATCAACCCGCCGACCCGCAAGGACATCGATATCTACAGTATCGCTGCCATGGACAAGGCGGCCGAGATGAAGAACGCCAAGATTTTCAACATGATCGTGCTCGGCGGACTGCTTCACGTCTGTCCGGTGGTCACCAACGTGGGACTGGAGAAAGCCCTGCGCAAGACCTTGCCAGAGCGTCACCACGACCTCATCCCCCTCAATATGGAGGCCATCCGCGTCGGCGGTGACATCATGGAGAAGAAATAAGCGAAGATTTGCACTTGGGCAATTCATTGGAGTTTAGGAGTTTAGGAGTTTGGGAGTTTAGACAATAGCATTGACAGCCCCTCTTATCTGAGTTAGAGGTTTGCAAAAGTAATGTCTAAACTCCTATACTACCAGACTCCTAAACTCTTTTTTTTCTGTACTCCTGCCAACTTGCGGAAAAGATCTTCTGCAAATCAATCAGCTACAAGTTCTTTTTGAAAAACTGCAGCATCCGTTCCTGCGCTTTGATACCACAGGAATGGGGAATTTCCCAGATTTCTGTTTCCAGACGGTCATCAGCCTTCTGGCTCTTCCAGGTGTCGTGCATAATCTGGAAAGCCGCTTGCACTCCACGCACGGGGAAGAGGTGGTCTTTCGTGCCGTTGATGAAGAGCATCGGTTTGGGACAGGCCAGAGAGGCGATGTGCGGATAATCCAGATACTGACGCAGTCCGGGAAGGCAGTTGGCGAATCCGCCGTACTCCCGTTTCTTGTCGGCCACTGACATCTGCACGTCGGTGGTCACCATCCAGCAGATGGCGGCACCGGCCTTGATGCGGTCGGTCATTGCAGAGAGCATCCACGCCCGGTAAGCCCCCATCGAACAGCCCATACATCCGATGCGGTTGCGGTCCACCATCGGCAGGGTGGCCATGAAATCCGTGGAATAGATGTCGTCGTAGTGCATGAACCCACAGAGGTCGCGGCCCAGCATCATCATGTTTCCGGCGATGATGTCATACTTGCTGCGGTCAACGCCCTCCTCACGTCCGCGCTCTCCCCACAGCGGGGCATCCATCGAGAACACCACATACCCGTTTCGGGCCAGATAATCACCCACGAACTGACCGTCATAAAGATTGTCGGCCCAGGCCTGCGCATCATCCAGCACCTCCTGTTCCACACCAAACGGCCGGATCATCTTCTCCTTACCTATATATAAATGAGCGCCGTGGTCGTGGAGGGCATTGATGGCAGGAAACGGTCCCTTGCCGTCGGGAATGAGGAGATAGGCCGTCACACGTGCGTACTCATTGACATTGAATGCGATCCGTTGCGCCTTGTAACCATCCCGCTGTTCCTCAGCGAGCACCTCCATATTGAAACTGGCAGCCGGCCGCGGTGGGGTCATCATGCATTCAAACACTTTTTTGCGGGCCTCCACCTTCCACTTGTCGAAATTCTTGATGGGAGAGTTGCCCCACGCCATCGGATAGGTGAGTTCACGCTTCAACTGTTCGACATAGACCGGCAGGTCGAAGGAGTATTCAAACTTGTCGCGTTTCTGCAACTTTTGGTCTTTTTTCTGCGCGCATACAGGCGACATGCTGCCCAAAAACAGCACGGCCAAGCATATCCATAAACTATTTCTCATGTCTATAGTTTGTTTTTCTACTGCAAATATATGAAAAAATCCCATTACGTGAAAATAATGCAGATAAATTATCCTTTATCAAGGCTGTATCCTCCAAAACACTTCTATGAGAATCAGAAAACGCATACCCATCCCAACCTGCGTTTTTTGTATAAAAATCATCATAATTGTTGGGCAATCCATGAAAAAGCTATACTTTTGCAGGGATGAAACAACAGGAGAACAAACGTAGGATAAGTGCATGGATACTGATCGCGGTATTCGTGCCGATGCTCCTGTTGTCGTTTACCCATACCCACAGCGTCGGCAGCAGTCAATCCGTGGAATGCCAGGAATGTCTGCACCACGTCCATCACACCCATTTGGGCACTGCCGACTCTTGCATCGACAACTGCGTGCTCTGCCAGATGCTCTCTGTGGTGTATTATCCCGCAGTGGCATTGGTGCTGTGCGTCCTTTTCCTCATTCTGAGGAACGAAGAAAGGCGTCTGGCCACCTCACCATGCACGGGTTTTAACCTTCTTCATAGCGGAAGGGCACCTCCTCAGTCTGTTTTCTGAGAGATATTCCACATTATTTATTTTTCAAAAAACAGCAAACACATGAAATCCATTTACTGTTTGCTGCTACTGGCGTGTATCAGCATGTCGGCAGCAGCAGAACCATCATACGGACACCTGACCCTCAGCGGCAGCGTGACCGATGCCACCGATGGCGAAGCACTCATCGGTGTCACCATCCATATCACAGAACTCAGCAAGACCACGGTGACAGATATCAACGGCCATTATTCCTTCACCGACCTGCCTCAGAAGAGCGTAACCCTGCAGGTGAGTTATGTCGGCCATCAGACTATTATAAAAGAGGTGGATCTCAGCACCACCTCCCATCTCGACTTCGTGATGCATGAGAGCAACGCCATGATCAACGAGGTGGTGGTGACGGGCATCACCGGAAGTCAGTTGATGAAAGACTCTCCCACCCCTGTCTCAATCGTCACCCAGCGAGACCTCCAGACCACTTCATCCACCAATATCATCGATGCCATCGCCCGCAAGCCCGGTCTCTCGCAGATCACCACCGGCAGCGGCATCTCCAAACCCGTGATCCGTGGCTTGGCCTACAACCGCCTGGTCACCGTGGCCGACGGCATCCGCCAGGAAGGACAGCAATGGGGCGATGAGCACGGCATCGAACTCGACGGACAGCGCGTCAACAGCATTGAGATCCTCAAAGGTCCGGCGTCACTGATGTATGGCAGCGATGCCATGGCCGGTGTGGTGATTTTCCATGACCGCCCTTCCCTGCCTGAAGGCCGCATCAGCGGGTCGGTCTCCACGGAGTATCAGACCAACAATGGTCTCCTGGCCTACTCCGTGGACATGGGCGGCAACCTGAACGGAACGGTGTGGGACCTGCGTTACTCCGACAAGATGGCCCATGCCTACAAGAACAAATATGACGGGCGCGTGCTTGGCACGCAGTTTGGCGAACGCGCCCTCAGCGGTATGGCGGGCATCAACCGCCGTTGGGGTTTCAGCCACCTGGCACTGAGCTACTATCATCTGACCCCCACCATGACGGAGGGAGAACGTGACGAAGAGACCGGAGACTTCCTGAAACCCGTTGTGGGAGACGAGGAAGAAACGCTCGTCCCTGCCACCCATCATGACCTGACCACCTACAAACATGGTTTTCCCTATCAGCAGATACACCACTACAAAGCCGTGAGCGACAACTCCATCTATATCGGCGACGGTACGATGAAAGTCATCGTGGGATATCAGAACAACCGCCGACAGGAGTTTGAGGAAGTGGAGACCCCCGATGAGTGCGGCCTCGACCTGATGCTGCACACGCTGACCTACGATGTGCGCTATTCCTGGCAGAATGAACATGGACTGAAGTTCAACGCAGGAATCGGCGGCATGTGGCAGAACTCCATCAACCGGGGAGAAGAGTATCTCATCCCCGACTATATGCTCAACGATCTTGGGGCTTACGCCACTTCGGGCTATAAGACAGGCAACTGGACATTGAGCGGAGGAGTGAGGATCGACCGCCGCCATCTGCATGCCTTCGCCCTCGGTGACCGTTTCAAGGATTTCTCCCGCACGTTTGAGGCCATCACCGGAAGTTTGGGAGCCGTGAGAAGCCTCGGCGACAACATGCACTTGAAAATCAACGTGGCCCGCGGTTTCCGTGCCCCCAACCTCAGCGAACTGGGCTCCAACGGAGAGCATGAGGGAACCTTCCGCTACGAGGTGGGAGATTCGGGGCTGAAACCCGAATACAGTTGGCAGGCCGATGCCGGATGGGACTACACCTCACCCCTTGTCTCAGTCCAAGTGTCTCTCTTCGCCAACCTCATCGACAACTACATCTTCGCGCGCCGCGAGGCGGGAGTGCTGACCGAAGGCATCCCCACCTACGTCTTCACACAAGGCAACGCCCGGCTGTTCGGTGCCGAGGTCATGCTGGACATCCATCCCGTCGAACGACTCCATATCGAGAACAGTTTTTCTTTTGTCGATGCCCGGCAGACCGACCAACCCGCCGACCGTCGCTACCTGCCCCGCACCCCAGCCCCGCGCTGGGTGTCGGAGATCAGTTACGACCTCATCAGGGACGGGCGCGTGCTCAACAACACCTTCGTGAAACTCGGTCTGGAATGCTGTCTGCGCCAAAGCCACGTCTATTCCGCCGATGACACAGAGACCGCCACGCCCTCTTATACCCTGCTCAACTTCGCCGCCGGCACCGACATCCTATGGCATCACCGCAATGTGTGCACCATCAGTCTCACGGCCGACAACCTGACCAACCGCGCCTACCAGAACCATCTGAGTCGTCTGAAATACGCTGCGGAGAATCCTGTGACAGGCCGCCAGGGCATCTTCAACATGGGCCGCTCGTTCGGCATCAAGGTCATGGTGCCGCTCAGGCTAAGATAAAAAAGAGCATTTTCCGTCTCTTATCAACCAACCATATCACTTTTTTTTGTATTTTTGCAGAAACACGAAGAAAAACATGAAAAAAGCAAGGATTCTATCAGTCGCCCTCCTCACCATGCTGGGCATAATCAGCGGTTGGGCACAAGAGATGTATGACATCACCTCCATGTATCTCAAGAACTATGGATTTGACACCGACTTCGACTATACGATAGATGATACCGGCAATGTGGCCCAGGAGATCCTGGAGGTGAAAGGATGGACCAAGAGTTTCTCAGCCAACTACACCATCACCGGCGTCTATCAGATCGGTACACCGGTAACCTTCAACGGAGCCGCCGTGCCCGCCGTGGGACAAGACGGCACCACTGAAGGTGGTGTACTGGCCCTGAGCACAGGTTGGAACCAGTCGATGCTCTTCTTCCAGAACGTGACACTGCCTGCTGGAAAATACGCCCTCGTATCGGCATTCTACAACAGTGTGGAACAGACCGCCGGCCGAAGCCGCGTGGCCTGGGTGCCGTCAGGACAATCCGGGGCGAACTCCACGGTGGCCTCCTTCCCGACCGGGGTATGGATCACCGACACGATACGGTTTGAACTGACAGAGACCACACCGGGACTCATCCAAATCGGGTTCTTCGCCAACGCCGACAAAGGTTCCGCCAACTTCGCCAAACCCTGTCTTGACTTCGTACACCTCCTCCGCGACACCCCTGTTGGGAAGGTTGACATGGACATCTACAAGCAACAGTTGCAGAGCACCATCGACGAAGCCCTGCAACTCTACGGCGACGGCAGCGGCAACGGGGCTGAAGCCCTGAAACAAGCCATCGATGAGGCCACCGCCGTCATGAACGATGACAATGCCACCACAGCGCAAGTCGATGAGGCCATGGCTGCACTGGAAAAAGCCATCGACACCTATCTCTGGGCCAACCCCTCCGGCAAAAAGCCCGAGGTGACCACCGACACCCGTTATGCGAGGGGAGCCACGATGGCCTTCGGCAGGATGAGCTATACCGGTGTCGGCAGCAATGAAGTGGTGGAACAGGGATTCTGCTGGAGCGAGAATCCGGAACCCACCATCCAGGACAACAGGACGACACGCTATCTCACCAACAACGGAAATATCTATTGGTTGGAGAACCTCAACCCGGGCACCAAATACTATATGCGCGCCTACGTCATCACCAAAGGCAGGCAGGTGGGCTATGGAGACGTCATCCGCTTCTACACCATCCCCAAAGGCCAGATCACTTTCAACATCCGCAGCAGCAACGACAATGCCGCCGACGAGCGTATCAGGAACGCCGCCGCCAAAGCCATCGACTACTGGAACAACCTGACGGAGATGAAGGGCTTCAACACCAGCATCGGCTACAACCCCGGAGTGCCCACTGCCGAGTGCTCCTACGGCGGATGGATGAGTGTCGGCTCGAACCAGTCCTACCAGAAGCCCGGCACCATCATGCACGAGATGCTGCATGGTGTGGGCGTCATCCCCTGGGCTGACACGGAGTGGAGCCGGTTTAACCTGCGCTCGGGAACATCCAATGCCACGGGATCGACCACAGGATCGGGCTACTGGCTCGGTGACCGGGTGACCGAGGTGCTGCGCTTCTGGGACAACAGTTCGACGTCGAGGCTCAACGGCGACTACCAGCACATGTGGCCCTACGGCATCAACGGAGCCAATGAGGATACAGGCACTGACGTGCTCTACATCGGCAACTCCCTCGTCTGCCAAGCACTCGGCGAGGACGGTCTGCAGCACACCAGCAGTCTGTTTGCCGAACCCTATCATGCCTTCGACCACCAGGACGACGTGAAATACTACATCAAGAGCGAGGATGAAGAGCGCGGCCTCTTCACCTCCTTCCTCATGCCGACGAAAGACGACAAACTCGTCTGGCGAGACATGAACCCGGAGGAGATTGCCGCCAACGACAGTTGCGCCTGGTATGTCACCTTCACGCCCGGCAACCAATACTATCAGTTGCGCAATGCCGCCACCGGACAGTATATGACCTATACCTCCGGCAATTTCAAGACCATCAGCCGCACCAATCCCACCGGCAACGAGAACTTCCACGTGATGCGCGGCAGGGTGAACGTCGGCAGTGGCGGGGACAGAGGATACTGGATCATACACCCCACCACCAACTGGACCCCACCCTGTCTGCAAGCCAACGTCAACGGAGCGACGGCAGGAGCCACCTTCAACATCGCCAACGCCGCCACGGCGCAGCGATGGCTCATCCTCACCCAGGACCAGGCCACAAGCCTCACCACCGAACTGCTGACCAAGATGAGAGCCGCCACACTTGAGAAATATGATCAAGTGAAATGCCTTGCTGACGTGCCACACACGGAAGATGTCAACGGGGTGGACGAGACCTTCAGCAACGCGCTCACCGACCTCTACCAGCGGATAAGTGCCGCCACCAGTCCCATTGAACTCCAAGCCATCGCCGATGAGCTCAACCAAGCCGCCTTTGACTTCCTGGCCAACGTCACGCCGAGCGACATGGAGCATCCCTTCGAACTGACCTATATGCTCCAGAACCCCAACATGGACGCTACGGATGGATGGTCGGACAACCCCACCATCAGTTACTCCTGCGCCGAATATTATGAGAAGACCTTCGATTTCAACCAAACGGTGAAAAACCTGCCCGCAGGCACCTACCAGTTGCGCGTCCTGGCCTTCCAGCGCCCCGGGAAACCAGCAGAATGCACAGGAGCCGCCGTCACGGCATACCTCTATGCCGGCATCAAGAGCAAGAAACTGGCGCATATCACCTCCGACGCACAAAATCACCAACTCGGCGGCAATGAGTCGTATGTCAACGGCATGTATTTCCCCAACAACATGCAGGCCGCCAGCATCTATTTCTCGAAAGGACTATATGAGAACCGTGTCACCACCTCCGTCACCACCGAAGGCGGCCTGTTGAAAGCGGGGATCCGCTGTTCGTCGATGCCTGGCTACTACTGGTGTATCTTCGACAACTTCCGTCTCTGCTACTATGGATCCGTCAGTCCGGAAGAGGTGGATGGCATCGCCACACCGACCATCACGGTCAGCAAAACCAACCGCCACGGCATCTACAGCCTCGACGGACGGAAACTGCGTGAGAGCGCAGACGAGCTGGAGAACCTGCCTTCAGGCGTCTACATCATCGACGGACAGAAATTCGTCAAGCCGTAAAAGACAACGGTCTGGATACCGACACAAAGAAGTCCCCGTTTTGTCATGGACAAAACGGGGACTATTTTGTTGCGGCATATCAATCAGAAAAGACCGTGCAGCCTTATCCTCTTAGCGTCTCGACGATGCGGGCCAACTGGTTGGGGATACGGATCTGCTGCGGGCATTTCGACAGACACTCCTCGCAGTCCTGGCAACGGCGTGCCCAGGTCTTCTCGTCAGGAAGGGCTTTTTTGAAACCATCGACAAACTGCTGATGGCGCTGTGCGAAGTCGGCAGACCCACGCTCGGGAAGAGGAACGATTTTCTGATGCACCGCCTCATTGTAATAGGCGAAATTGCCGGGAATATTGACGCCATAAGGGCAAGGCATGCAATACTCGCAAGTGGTGCAGGGAATCGTTGGCACACCAGCGATCTGGTCAGCCAGTTTCGCCAACAACGTGTTCTCACTGTCGGTGCAAGGGTCAAGCGGCGAGAACGTCTCGATGTTCTCCACCACATGCTCCATTCTGTTCATGCCGCTCAGGGTGGTGAGGATATTGGGATGCGAGCCCACCCAGCGGAAGGCCCAGCGCGCCATGCTGTCATCGGGGCGCACAGCCCTCAATTCCTGTTCCACCTCTGCGGCCACCCTGGACAGGGCACCGCCACGCAGCGGTTCCATGACGACACACTGCACGCCCGTCTTCTCACACTTGTTGTAGAGGTACTCAGCGTCAGCATCATGACGACGGCCGCCACGGATGGAGGCATGCCGCCAGTCAAGGTAGTTCATCTGAATCTGCACGAAGTCCCAGTGATACTCTTCCTGACGGTCGAGCAACCAGTCGAAGGCGCTCACGTCGCCATGATAGGAGAATCCCAGATGGCGGATGCGGCCGGCTTTGCGCTCAGCGAGCAGGAAGTCGAGAAGGCCGTTGTCGAGGAAGCGGCTTTTGAGGTTGTCCACCCCGCCTCCACCGATGCTGTGCAAGAGGTAATAGTCGATATAATCTACCTTCAGCCGCTCGAACGACTTGAGGTACATCTCCTTCGCCTTGTCGAAGTCCCAGAGGTTGGGTCCCTGGTTGGACATCTTCGTGGCAACGAGGAATTTCTCCCGAGGATGCCGGGCAAGGGCATTTCCCGTGAGCACCTCAGAGTTGCCACCCATATACATCGGAGCGGTATCAAAGTAGTTGACGCCATGGGCTATGGCGTAATCCACCATCTCGTTTACCTGTTCCTGATTGTTGGGCAGGCGCATCATGCCAAATCCCAACAGCGACACCTGCTTGTTGCTGCCATGCTGCACACGATAAGTCATGCGGATGGGTTCGTCGTCCTTGCCGGGAACAATAAACGGTCTGGTCGTACGGGCAAGCGCATCAAACGGTTCCAATGCGATCATGGCAACGGCCGATCCCGCACCGATACCCAGTCGCCGCAGGAATGCACGGCGTCCAAGGTCTGTATTTCTTTTCTTTTCCATTTTCAAACGGTTTAAGGGGTATGTTCTCCATTTATCTATGGCCACAAATATAGTGATTTTCTTCCATAGCGCCAAACTTCTGAGCACATTTTCATCAGGTCTTTCCACATATCAGCCAAGAAGATACATATTGGCCAAAACTGAGAACATCCAAGCCCGTGAGCGGGCATAATGACACCTGTGACGACCATCATGGCATAAAAAAACAATGAATTCTTTTGTTCTGTCGCAAACTTAGAGTAACTTTGCCGTATTGAGGTAAAGTTACTCCGTTTTGAATTGATTATTTCCCGATACCGTCATGCGCAAGAACCTGATCCTGACATCCCTCCTGGCCGTGCTCTCCATCATCACCGCCACCGCACAATACGCCGACTATGGCAAAATGTCGTCGATGCTCCGCTCTTTGGTCCTCGACAACCGAACCGCCATGCGCCGCACGCCAGCGAGCGGTGACCGCCAGGTGTGCGCCTTCGTCCGCATCGAGGCACAAAACGCCGATAGCGTCCTCTCCGAGTACGGTTGCCGTTCCCTGGCCCATTTCGGACAAATCCACATTGCCTCCATCCCCCTGAGGAGCCTCGCACCCCTCTCACTCTGCCAGTCGGTCTCGAGAATCGAGGCCCGGCGGGGCAATTCGGTCCTGATGGACACCACCGCCCTGGTCCTGGGAGCAACGAGGGTACACTTGGGCGATGGTCTGCCCCAAGCCTTCACGGGAAAAGGCGTCGTGGTGGGTGTCGAAGACATCGGTTTTGACCTCACCCATCCCAATTTCTACGACACCACGGTCACCGACTACCGCATCAAGCGGTTCTGGGACTTCCTTTCTACCGACACGGTGGGCAGTACGCTTTTCGTCGGTGCCGATTACACCACGGAGGAAGCTTTGAAAACCTATGCCCACTCCCGCGACGCATTCATCCAGTCGCATGGCACTCATACCCTTGGGTCGGCGGCGGGCAGCGGCTATGACTCCCCCTACCGCGGAATGGCTCCGGAGAGCGACATCTGCATCGTGAGCAATGCTGTGACCGATGACCTGCAATTCATCGACTCCGCAGACGTTTATAAATTCACCTATGCCACGGATGCGCTCGGATTCAAATATATCTTTGATTATGCCGATGCCGTGGGGAAACCCTGCGTGGTGTCGTTCAGCGAAGGATCACCGATGGACTTCCGAGGCGATGATGTGCTTTATTACGAAGTGCTCGACAGCATCACTGGACCCGGACACATCCTCGTGGCCTCAGCGGGCAATGCCGGACAGCAGGTCACCCACGTGCGCAAACCCACAGGAATGGAGACGGCACGGGTGGCCGTCATTTCCAGCGGCAAAACAGCCACCTTCTCAGTCAAGGGCAGCAGCAACAACTATCAGTTGGCTTTCAAACTCTATGGCGAAGACGGACAAATGGTGGATTATCCCGTCACCGTGGCGGATATCTATCAGCGTCCCGACACATTGCTCACCGACACCCTGCAGGCTGGCACAAAGCCCTATTACATCACAGCCACCTGCTATCCCTCCTGTTTCAACCCTGCGGAGAACGTGATGGAAATCGTACTCAAAACCGACTCGCTGCTGGGACTGCAGACCTATGCGGGTTTTGACATCATCGGACAGGAGGCGGAGATTGAAGTGTATCGGGGCAGCGGCTATATCGTGCCAGCCGATGCGACACTGGGCGACAATGCCTTCTCCGTCCACTCCCCGTCGAGCGCGCCTTCCGTCATCTGCGTGGGGGCTACCGGCTACCGCACGGGCATCACCAATTACCTCGGTGAATACCGTGAGTACGATCAAGGCACCAACGGTCAGCGGAGTGCCTACTCTTCGGTAGGACCTACCTACGACGGGCGCATCAAACCCGATGTCATGGCTCCAGGCACCAACGTGATCTCTTCCTACAGCAGTTATTACATCGAGGCGGCGCCTGAAGCCAGCGACGTGCGCTGGGACGTGGAGCATTTCGATTTCCAGGGACGCACCTATGCCTGGAACTCCAACAGCGGCACCTCCATGTCCACACCCATCGTGGCGGGCATCATCGCCCTGTGGCTGCAGGCCAACCCCGACCTCTCGCCGGAGGATGTCATGGGAGTGATCAGCCGCACGTCACGGCATGACCCAGCATACACAGAATATCCCAACAACGAATACGGCTATGGAGAGATTGATGCTTACGCAGGACTGCTCGATGTGCTCAACCTCTCGGGGATAGAGGGCCTCTCCACACGGCAACCCTCCGGTGTGCGGTTCTCGTTCAGCGGTGGACAACTCCATCTGGACTTCGACCAGGATGTGAAATCCTCCATTGTCCTGAAAGTATATGCCGTGTCAGGACAACAGATCCTGAAGCGCAGCATTCCCGTCAACGGCAGACACGCCACCATCGATCTCAGTACCCTGCAACCTGGCGTCTATGCCGTTCAGACGGTGACCTCAGACCCGACGACAACAGGTTCCACCCTGATCAGGAAGTAAAGATTGGAAAGATTGAAGATTGAAGATTGAGGATTGAAGATTGAAAATTGAGGATTGAAGATTGAAAATTCTTGCTCTGGCAAGCGTCCCTGCGGGCCGAGCGGAGGATTGAGGATTGAAAATTGAAGATCTTTTTAGGGTTATTGCGGATATTCAGACTTTTTTTTCATCAATGGGTTTTTTTTGACGTACATCAAAAAAAGAGGTTGTGTGCGCAAACAATAAAGCAAAAATATTGTTGACTCCCTAAAAACGTCATAACTTTGCACCGTCGAAAGACAAAAAGGATAACATTAATAACACAAGGGAGCCTAAGTGAAGGCCCCACAAAAAAGAAAGGTAAAAAGATGAAAAGATTTGTTTTAAGCATGATGGTCATGATGAGCATGACCATGGCATTTGCAGAGAATGAGGAAGGCAACACCACCAACAGCGCAGCTGCCTACACCATGAACGTGAACATGCACTCCTTGAGCCGCACGCTCAACCTGAGCAGCGACCAGTATGAGTTTGTGGAGGATGTGATGCAGGCCTTCTGCGCAGAGATGCAGAATGTGGCAACAGCCACTGAGGAAGAGCGCAAGCCGATGGTTCACAAGATTGTGATCAAGAACTTGGCTGCCACCCGTTCGATCCTCACCACCGCTCAGTATCACAAATATCTGAGACTGCTCAACGTAACCCTCAACAACCGCGGACTGAACTAAAAAATTCCTATAAAAAAGCCCCACCTGTCAGACTGAAGGTGGGGCTTTTTTTGTTAGATGTAGGCTAATCATACTCGTCCCAGACAAGGGGAGTATGCGGCCACGTGAACTCGTCCTCCCAATTCCAGGCTCCTATCTCCGCATCTTCCTGGTTACCCTGTATGGTGGGGTCAACGGATATGGTGTCCAGCAGTTGGATTCCCCCGAGAGGACTACACATTGTTTCCGGTTTGATATATTTCTTTTTTCCCATGATTTTCTCCTTTCTATTTTACGACCATCTTCTTTCCATTCACGATATAGACACCACCCTTTGAAGGTGAACTTACCCTGCGGCCTGTCAAATCGTATGTCACTGTCGGTGATGTCTTATCAGAAATCAGGTCATGGATACCATCGGTGTCCCATACCAGTGTGATGCCGCTGCCACTGACGGAGGGCAGTTGTTCGCTGGGCACTTGCAGGTAGGCTTTGTTGGCAGGCATTTTCGCCGTGGCCTCCTGTTCGGCGATCATGATGAATTTCCCGCTCTTGAGCATGAAGTTGGTGTAGTCGCCTTGAGTCTGTGGCACATGAGTGGGCACGGTTACCGCCACGAGAGCATTGTCTGTCACGGCCTCTGCTGTTTCCGTGGTGGCATTGAGCGTATAGGTCTCGCCTGCCGCACCCCTAACGAGCACACCCGTATGTGCTGGGATGACACCGCCGGAGACCGTCCCTACTGTCATCGTGCTGGCTGTCGGGTTGAAATTGTTGCAGTAGTGTGCCGTCAGTCCCTCGGGGATGGTGACATTCTCAGCCGCACTGAAGGTTCCGATGCCTGAGGAGGGGATGGTGATGGTGTAACTGTCGTGGTGGCAGCGCAGATAACCGCCTGTGCTGTAGTGAGCCCGTGCGATGGTGAAATCATTCTCATCGTAGGTGGTTCCGTCCTCGCCGATGATGGCCAGGCAACCTTCAAACATATCATTCGTCTGATGATAGGCATTGCCCACTTCCACAAGGTCAGTATCCCATCCTTCACCCACATATATCGCCTGGAGGTTTTCGCAGCCATTAAACATATAGGCCATGTATTTAGCATGCGACGTATCCCAGTTACTCAAGTCAAGTGTCGTGAGCGAAGAACAGTTGTAGAACATATACCCCAGATCGAATTGATAATAGCCTTCCTCAGCGTTCACACCTGTAATGTCGAAATTGTTTACATTGAGTTCCCGAAGGCTTGAGCAGTTGGCGAACATATTCCTAAAACTCCACACGTTGGAGGTTTTCCATTTGCTGAGGTCGAGACTTTCGAGCGCATTGCATCCTGAGAAGAGATAACTCATGTAAACCACGTTTTCGGTGTTGAAGTCCTCAATGCCGATGATGTTTTTCAGTGAGGTGCAGTAGCTGAATGTGGAACTCAACGTGGTCAGATGGTCCGTATTCCAACCGCTCAGATTAAGCGTTTCGAGTGATTCGCAACTATCGAACATACTCAAGATATAGGTCAAGTTGGCTGTGTTCCAACGACTCAGGTCAAGATTTTTCAGCGGTGTGCCACTGAACATGTAACTTGCCATTTGCAGGTTGCTGACATCTATATCCTCAATGCCGGTGATAGACGCGAGCTTCGAGCAGTAACCGAACATGTCGTATGCGTTCGTCACCTGACCCATGTCCCAACGGCTGATGTCAAGACTTTCCAGCGACTTACAGCTGCTGAACATTGACTCCATATCCACCACTTTGCTCACGTCGAAGTTCTCGATACCCGAGAGAGATTGTAGCAACTCGCAGTTGCTGAACATATCATACATCGTGGTTACCTCGCTCGTGTTGAGATACTCCAAACCGTCGATGCTGGTCATATTGTAGAAACTGTGGAACCAATAATCGGTGCGGGTGGGCCGCACATTGGCGAACGAAGGTTCTATGACCGTCTTGGTCGTCGTTTCGTAGATCTTGTGCCATGGCAGGCTCTCATACTTTTCTCTTGTTCCTTCGTTGGCTGCGGTCTCACAAACATCCTTTCCATACCAGACGTTACCGATGGTGATGGGCGTGTCGCTGCCGGCTGGTGTGAACTGATTGCCGGCTACGAGTGTCTGGTCGTTCTGGCACAGGTACAACGTGGTGCCCTCGGCATCGTAGATGGCGTAGGGCTGTGTGCCGAGAGCTACATCGGTGCCGTGGCGCAGGTATCCGCCAGCACCATAATGAGCCTTCGAGGCATCTATGGCTTCACTGTCGTAGGTCGTGCCGTCCTGTCCTACGATTGCCTCACAGCCACTGAACATCTGTGTAGCGGTGGATGCCGCATTTACCACACTCCATAGGTTGTTCACGGTGACGCTCTGCAATGCTGCACAGTTGTAGAACAGGCAGTCCATATTGGTCACGTTGCTCGTATAGAAACCGCTCAGGTCAAGCTGCGTAAGCAGTTTGCTTTCATAGAACATGCCGAACATTGTCGTGACGCGTGACGAATGCCACCGGCTCAAGTCAAGCGTCTCCACCTTCGACAGACTGCGGAAGGTGCTGTTGAAATTGATGACTTTACTCACGTCCCAGTTGCTTACGTCGAGTGTCTCCAGGGCATAGCATTGGTAGAACATGCCGTCCATCGTCTGCACTTTGCTCATATCCCAGCGGCTCACGTCAAGTGTTTCCAATTTAAAGCACTGCTTGAACATATCGGTTGTCGAAATCACCTTGCTTGTGTTCCAATCTCTCACGTCTCCCACCGAAGTAAGTAAAATGCAACCATTAAACATGCCATTTAAACTTACCACATTGTCTGTTTTCCACTGGCTCAGGTCGAGATTCTCCAATGCTTTGCAATTATTGAACATACTATACATTTGAGTCACGTTGCTTGTGTCCCATCCGCTTATGTCACCCAAAGAGGCAAGGCGATAGCAGTTGTTGAACAAACTGTACATGGATGTCACCGACGAAATGTTCCACTGATCCAAACCTTTGATCTCTTTCAAGTAGATACAGTTAAAGAACATACTATGCATCCTCTCCACCTTGCTTGTGTCGAAATGGCTTAGGTCAAGCGAGGTTAGGCTTTGGCAGTAATAGAACATTTGAGATGTGGTTGTAGTCTCACTTGTATTGAGATACTCAAGTCCAGTGATACTCGAGAGGTTTTTATTATAATAAAACCATGCATTGAGGCTTTGGGGACGCGCCTCGCTGAACGAAGACTCTATGACGGCATAAAATACATAATTACGAATCGAAGTATTGTTCCACGCAGGATAACTATACTCGCCACTCTTGACCACTTGGTTGCCGCTCCATATATTAGTTATGGTGTAGGTTGACGATGAACCCTCGGGGGTGAAGTCATCACCTGCGGACAGCACCTCACTGCGGCAGGTGAAATAGAGGGTATAGTTGCCTTTACACCATATCACATAAGGGGTCTTCGTCTCCTCAGCATGCGCTGTCGTAGTTATCGCCACAAGCGCAAAAAGAACAAATAGTATTTTTCTCATAATGTATTGGTTTTGTAAATGATCAGGTTGGTGGGTTTTCAAAGCAAAAATAAAGAAAAAAGCGGATACGAGATATTCTCGTCACATACGTTTTGACGAAACACACCCTCTGAGTGACGAAAGGGGCTTTTCGGCTGACGAAGCGAAAAATCTTTTGGCAAAACGCCCGTCATCATTGCAAAAACGGAGAAAAAAGCATAATTTTGCGGTTGATGAGAAGACTGACAACACTCCTTTTTTGTTGGCTGGCTGTCCTGAGCACATGGGCAGAAGACGGATTCACCAGTCAACTGAGTTACCGCCGTTTTACCACGCTCGACGGACTGCCGCAGATGCAGACCGAGACGGTGTTTCAGGACAGCGAGGGCTATATCTGGATTGGTACGCTCTCTGGTTTCGTTCGCTACGACGGCCGCACGCTTACGCCCTTCCTGAAAGGAAGGCGCGAGAACATCGTGGCGTTCTCCGAGACCGAGGAAGGAGTGAGCGCATTAGGCTTCCGCAGGCAATGGCTCATCGATGGCGACAAGACAACGATGCGCCCCATTGACCCCGACCAGCAATGGTTGACCAACAATGCTGATGGTGGCCAGCACTGGTTGCTCAACAACTTCAACGCCACCGACCTGCCGAAGGGTATGATCCTGCTCGAGGATGAACAGGAGACCCACCGCATGCTCGTACGCCTGACCAAAGGCGGATGGACGCCTCATCTCAAGGCAAGCGTCTTCGACAGGATGATGCCCGACCGAAAACTCTACATCGACGATGATGACATCTACGTGCCTACCGAACAAGGATTGTATGTGATCCGTGACAAGAAGTCGCGGTTGTTGACGAAAAAGGATGATTTTTTCACCCTCACGAGGATGGGTGACAGGCTCTATGCGCTGGCCGGTGACGGCATCTACCACGTGAGTGACGGAAAAGTGCAACAAGCAACGGCCTTCTCCTTTGAGGCACCCGACTACGGGCTTTTCGCCCGACAGAGTCAAGACGGCAAACTCTTCATCGCTGACGCCCACAACCTCTATCAATACGACGGAAAGGCCGTATGCAAACTCGCCAGCGGTTTCAACCTCATCAAGAGCCTGCTCATCGACAAATGGGACCGGCTGTGGATGGCCACCTACCAAGGGGTCTATCTCTTCTTCCACACCAACTTCACCATCCACAGGCTCAACGATGGCAATGATGTGGTGCGCTCACTTTGCACGGACCACGCTGGGCATATCGTGATGGGCACACTCAACGGCACATTGCTCATTGACGGACAGCAAAGCCACGCTGAAGAAGGACAGTATTTCAATCCCAGCGCCACCAGAATAGGGCAAACCGTGTATATGGCGGGCAAGGGCGACGTGGCCGCCATCGACAACGGCACACTCCACTGGATGGGACTGCCGCAAGACCGCTACCAATTTGTGGCACAGGCCTCCGGCCGCCTCATCATCGGAAACCGACAAGGAATCCTCGCCTATGACCCACAGCGGCAACAGCTCGACACCCTGACCGAAGACATCATGCACCCCTGGTGCGCCGCCGCAGACAAAAAAGGATACCTGTGGGTGGGCAGCAGTTCGGGTCTCTACCGCATCACTGGATGGCAAGAAGGGAAAAACCAACTGGAGAGCGTGCTCCAGAAAGTCATCTCCACCATGGACGGCGACAGCAGGGGAAACATCCTTTTCGCCTCCAACGACTCACTCTTCCTCATCCGTGACGGGCGAGTGGAAGACCTCACCTGTCAGTTGCCCCTGCTCGCCAGTCATGAGATACGCACCCTGCACCGTTCACCACGCGGTTTCCTGATTGTAGGAACACTCGACGGAATGCTCGTGGCACGCATCAGCGAAGACAACCACACCAGCGACGCGCAATGGTTTGACCACACCAACGGATTCACCATCATCGAACCGATGAACTCGCCGATGGCAGAGACCATAGACGGCAGGGTGTGGATGGCCGGACTGGAAGAAATGGTGTCTTTCCAACCCGAACGGTTGCTGGCCTTCGACCCATCCTCCACCATCATCGAGGGGAAACGTCCCTGGTGGAAACAATGGTGGGCATGGGCAGTCATCGGTCTAGCGGCCATCCTGCTCGGTTGGCGTCTTGCCTATCTCTACGAACGGCATGCCAACCGGAAGACGATGGAAAGGCTGCAACGGGAGAAACGGCAGAAAGAACTGCAGATCAAGGCCATCCGACTGAAAGCCATACCCCATTTCCATGCCAACGTACTGGCCAGCATCGAGTATTTCCTGATGAACAACAGCAGCGAGGAGGCCAGCCGCTACCTGAAGATGTACAGCGACTTCACCAACATGACGCTGTCGGACATCGACCGGCCGGCACGTAGCATCAACGAGGAAATCGACTATATCCGACTGTACCTCGAACTGGAACGGTTGCGGTTGGGTGACCGGCTGAAGTATGACATCACCGTAGAGGACGATGTGGAACGGCTGACGCTCTTGCCCACCATGCTGCTCTACACCTATTGCCAGAATGCCGTGAAACACGGCATCGGCAACAAACCCGGTGGCGGACACATCGACATCCACATCCGCAAGGAGAATGAAGATGTCGTGGTGGAGGTCAAGGACAATGGCGTGGGACGCGCCGAGGCGGCACGCCTGAACAGGAACTCCACCAAACAAGGTCTGCTGCTGCTCAACGAACAGATAGACCTCTGCAACCAGACCAACAGGCGGCCCATCCGCCAGAAGGTGACAGATCTGTATGACGCCGACGGACGGCCTGCGGGAACCAGTTTTGAAATGACCGTGCCCATGCACTACCAGTTTGAAGAAGAAAACGAGAAGCCATGAAACCATTGAAAACCATTGTCGTGGAGGATGAGCGCCTGCCCCGTCTCTCCCTGTTGCAGAAACTCGAGGAATTCCGCCAGGAGGTGGAGGTAATAGACAGTTGCGACAATTACGACAGTGCCCTGCAAAGCATTCTGCGGCACCAGCCAGAACTGCTCTTCCTCGACATCCAACTGCAGGGGCGCGATGCCATCCAACTGCTCAATGAGGTGAAGCAGACCCTTCCATTGCCGCATGTCATCTTCACCACCGCTTATGCCGACCGGAAATACCTCATGAGCGCCATCAAACTGTCGGCCGTGGACTATCTGCTCAAGCCCATCGGCAGAAACGAACTGGCCGCGGCCATCACCAAAGCCAGGCAACTGTATCCTGAAAGGCCTGAGGCAAGTGCTTTGGACACCCGTCTCTCGCTGAGAACGGCCAACGGCAAACTCTTCATTGATGTGGCCGACATCGCCTTCATCACCGCAGACGGCAACTATTCCCACCTCTATACCTTCAGCAACCAGGAAGACATCATGGAGAGCCTTGCCGCAATGGAACAGATGCTCGACCCGGCTGTTTTCCTGCGCGTGGACCGCTGCACCATTGTCAACACCCAGCGGGTGTATAAGCTCAATGTGAAGCGCCGCCTGTGCACACTGCTCTCTCCGGAGTGCATGACGCTCGACATGGAATTGTCGAAAACCGGCATTGAGCGCCTGATGAAGTTTCTGTGATATGTAAAAAACAGTTAAGATTGGCAGAAAAGAAGAGTTTTTCCCTTTTTTTCCCTATTTTTGTCGTTTGAATGTCAAACAAGACTGCATTTAGCACTATCAACATGGACAATAACATCAACAAATGCATCGCATTGACATACAGCCTGTATGCCAATGTGGAAGGAGAGAACGAACTCCTGGAAGTGGCCTCAGAGAAAGAACCTTTCCGCTTCGTCAGCGGCATGGGCTTCGCGCTCCCCCTCTTCGAGGAAGCTGTGGCCAATCTCGCACAAGGCGAGGAATTCGACTTCGTCATCCCCAAAGACGATGCCTACGGCGACTACGTCGAGGAGCGCATCGTGGAACTGGACAAAAACATCTTCATGCGTGACGGAAAACTGGATGAGAAAGTCATCCATGTGGATGCCATCATACCCCTCGTCAACGAAGACGGCAACCGTTTCAACGGCCGCATCCTCGAGATCGGAGACAAGGAAGTGAGCGTTGACCTCAACCATCCCTATGCCGGACTCGACCTGCACTTCGTGGGCAAGATCCTCGAGAACCGCGACGCCACTCCTCAGGAAATGGAACAGATCATGAAAATGATGAGCGGTGAAGGTTGTGGAGGCTGCGGAGGCGGTGACTGTGGTGGTTGCGGTGGCGGTGACTGCGGTGGCTGCGGAGGCGGTTGCTGACCTACAGACAATAAAGCAATGAGAAATACTTTTGGAAACATCCTGACGCTCACCACCTTCGGAGAGAGCCACGGAGATGCCGTGGGTGGTGTCATCGACGGTATGCCCGCAGGCATCACCGTCGATATGGACTTCATCCAGTCGGAACTGGACAGGCGGCGGCCAGGGCAGAGCGAACTCACCACATCGCGCCAGGAGGCAGACCGGGTGGAGGTGCTCAGCGGAGTGTTTGAAGGAAAGACCACCGGCACTCCGATCGGATTCATGGTCCGCAACACCAACCACCATTCGCAGGACTACGAGAGTCTGCGATGCCTTTTCCGTCCCTCCCATGCCGACTATGCCTACCAGCAGAAATACGGCATCCGGGACCACAGGGGAGGAGGGCGCACGTCGGCACGCATCACCATCAGCAGATGCGTGGGCGGTGCCTTTGCCAAACTGGCACTCCGGGAATATGGCATCAGCATCACCGCATACACGTCGCAGGTGGGCGACATCGCCCTTGACCACGACTACACCCGCTACGACCTCACTGCCACCGAACAGAACGCCGTGAGATGCCCTGATCCGATCAAGGCAGAGGAAATGGCCGCACTCATCCGCCAGGTGAAGAGCGAGGGCGACACCATCGGTGGCGTCATCACCTGTGTGGTGAAGGGATGTCCGGCCGGTGTCGGTGAACCAGAGTTCGGGAAGTTGCATGCCGCTCTCGGAGCCGCCATGCTCAGCATCAATGCCGTGAAAGGATTTGAGTACGGAGATGGTTTCCGGTGTGCCCACCATCGGGGGAGTGAGCTGAACGATGTCTTCATCTCGGACAACGGGCAGATCCGCACGGCCACCAACCACAGCGGCGGAATCCAGGGCGGAGTCAGCAACGGGCAGGACATCTTCTTCAGGGTGGCTTTCAAACCCGTCGCGACCCTCCTGCGTGAACAAGAGACCGTGGACCTGGATGGGGAGCCCGTCACTTTCAAGGCCCGCGGCCGTCATGACCCATGTGTGCTGCCCCGCGCCGTTCCCATCGTGGAAGCCATGACCGCACTGGTCGTTTTGGACCATTTGCTGATCGGGAAAACCGTAAAGTGCAAATGATTCCGATACGTTCTCGGCATAGAATGTTAACAAATTAAAAAATCATCAAAAAAAGTTACACTACATAAGAAAAAAAGGATGATTTTTAATAAGTTTGTAATCGAATTAGTCGGGGTTTGTGAAAATCCTCACTAATTTTAGTTAAGTCTAGTTTAGTTTTTGTGTTGGTTGAGGGCAGCGATTTCGCTGCCCTCAAATTATTTAGGCTCAACTGATGACCCCGATGATTTCATGCACATCCGCACATCCATGACGGTCCAACCATTGATTGATCCCATCGCGGATCTTGAGGGTCACAGCAGGATCAACGAAATTGGCCGTGCCCACCTCTATGGCAGTCGCACCCACCATGAGGAAAGCGATTGCGTCCTCGGCCGTGGAGATGCCTCCCAGGCCCACCACGGGGATTTTGACGGCCTTGGCCACCTGCCACACCATCCTGAGTGCCACAGGCTTGACAGCAGGCCCGCTGAGCCCTCCTGTACCGATGCTGAGCAATGGTTTCCGCTTTTCGATATCCACAGCCATTCCCATCAGCGTATTGATCAGCGACACGCTGTCGGCTCCCTCCGCCTCACATGCCCGGGCGATGTCAGCGATGTCGGTGACATTGGGCGAGAGTTTCACGATGAGCGTCTTATGATACCGTTTCCTGACGGCTCTGACCACGGAGGCGGCGCCAGTGGTGGTGACTCCGAAGGCCATCCCTCCCTGTTTGACATTGGGGCAGGAGATGTTGAGTTCAATGGCTGGGATTTGTGGCAGGGCATCGATCCGTGCTGCACACTCGGCATAGTCCTCAGGTGACGACCCGCTGACGTTGACAATCATATTGGTGTCGATGTCCTTGACCTGGGGATAGATGTGCTCACAGAAATAATCCACACCTTTGTTTTGCAACCCCACGCAGTTGAGCATCCCCATCGCTGTCTCCGCCATACGGGGATAGTCATTCCCCTCACGAGGATGCAGGGTGGTCCCCTTGACGATGATGCCACCCAACTGACTCAGGTCGATGAAATCAGCGAACTCCAAACCATAGCCGAAAGTTCCTGAAGCAGTCATCACGGGATTCTTCAGAAACAAATCATTTATCTTTACATTTAGATTGGCCATAACAGTTGATTAATATTTAACACTGGTCCTTCTTTGCATACACAGATATTTCCCTTCTTGGTGTTTTCGACGCAGCACAAACAGGCGCCAAGGCCGCAAGCCATCAGGTTTTCCAATGACACCTCGCAGTCGATTCCCTGGGCAGCAGCGTAACGGGCCACTGCCATCATCATCGGTTTCGGGCCACATGTGCAGATCCGGTCGAAATGTTCCTGGACAAGGATGGAATGGTTGGTGACGAATCCTTGTTCACCGGCAGACCCGTCTTCTGTAGTCAGCATCACCCTGCCCAACTGCCGGAACTCTTCCAACAGGACCAGGTCGGACGCCTTTCTTGCCCCCAACAAGAAGGTGGGTTCACAGCCCATCTGCCTCAATCGGCTGCCCAAAAACAGCAGAGGCGCCACTCCTACTCCACCCCCTACGAGGAGCATACGCTTCTCTGGTGACTCGGGCAGGGTAAAACCATTGCCCAGGGGTATCACGCAGTTGAGGAAACTGCCTCTTCGCAGGCTTGACAACTGACGAGTGCCATCTCCTACCATTGCTACCAAAAACCACACCTCATTGCGCTCGAAATCGACATAATTGATGGAGATGGGACGGCGCAGATAAGTGTGAGGGGAACCCTCTATCTTCAGTTCGGCAAACTGTCCCGGGATCATCTCCGGCAAGGGTGTGTCGCTGGTGAGTTTCAGCAGCACGTAGCGGTCGCCCAACTGTTGGGTGTCCACCACTTTCAAATCCAGAATATACTTTTTCATCACATGCAAAAGTAGTCAAAAAATCTCGGATTCTATTGCCTGACGGAAATAAAATCTCTTCTCTACAGCAGAAAATAAACTCTTTTTCCCCGACCACCCCGCACCCTCCTTACCGTAAAGAGGGGCGAATGCAAAGTAGAGACGTCACATTGTGGCGTCTCAAAGCGAAGTATAGCAATCCTGTCCCTCTCCCTTTGG